>Ga0209383_1000330_pt1 | contig 34459 bp, 53 predicted proteins | sample CoawatmetaG02DNA_FD_187510 | JGI IMG/M metagenome (GOLD analysis project Ga0209383, IMG submission 187510) | Marine microbial communities from the West Antarctic Peninsula - Coastal water metaG029-DNA (SPAdes) (version 2) | ecosystem: Environmental > Aquatic > Marine > Coastal ... | reverse complement strand
TGACGATTATGGTGGCGTAAGTAAAAAAGGTACATTGCCTTGGCCGCACAATAGCACAGACTTAAAATGGTTCAAAGAGAACACAGCAGGACATGTTATTGTAATGGGATCTACCACTTGGGAAGACCCAGGCATGCCTCGTCCGTTGCCTAAGCGTGTAAACGTTATAGCAACTAGTCGTCCAGCAGAGTATCCAGGCGCTGACAAATACATTAGTGGCGACCTTAATAAAAGTGTTGTGCGACTATCAGAAGAATATCCTGATTTAATTACTTGGGTTATTGGTGGTCCTAACATTATAGAACAAACACTAGGTGTTATTGACGAGTTTTACCTAAGTCGTATTCCTGGTGCATACGCTTGTGATACATTTTTACCACTAAAGAAGATTGAAAGTTTATTTGAGCGAACTTTTATTGACGATTCAAATGAATTAGTTACTTTTGAAATATGGTCAAAGAGGCTACTAAAATAAGTGAACAAGTACTGGAAAGCATGGAAACACGCTCTAGGTTCTTTTGATGAAGAAGATGGTTACGATGCAGCCGATGAAGATAAAATAGCACTAATAAGAACTATAATAGTTTTAAGCAATCTTACTTGTGCATATCTTATAATGGCAAATATTATATGGGAATGGATTAAATGAAACAGTACCTCGAAGCACTTGAATATATTTTAGCTAACGGTAAGGACCGTGATGATCGCACCGGAGTCGGTACTCGTGGTGTATTTGGTTATCAAATGCGCTTCGATTTGCGCAAAGAATTTCCAGCAGTAACAACAAAGAAACTTGCTTGGAAAAGTGTTGTAAGCGAACTACTATGGTTCTTAGAAGGCAGCAGTGATGAGCGCAGACTTGCTGAAATACATTTTGGCAAGCCGCGTGAAGAGCTAGTAGGCAAACGTACAATTTGGACTGCTAATGCGGACAAACAAGCAAAAGACTTAGGTTATGTTAACACTGACACCATAAAAGACCTAGGACCTGTGTACGGTCATCAATGGCGTACTTGGGATGCTGCTCTCGGCTTTGTAGATCAAATTGCAGAAGTACTAGAAAATATGCATTACGATCCAGACAGCAGACGACATATTGTAAGTGCTTGGAATGCTGACAGAGTAAACGTAATGGCGTTACCTCCTTGTCATACATTGTTTCAATTCCACATACAAGATGGTGAACTAAGTTGTCAACTGTATCAACGTAGTGCAGATATGTTCTTAGGTGTACCATTTAACATTGCAAGCTACAGTTTGCTTACACATATGTTCGCACAACTGCTTGGACTTAAAGTAGGCGACTTTATATGGACAGGCGGTGATTGTCATATCTATAAGAATCACTTTGAACAAGTAAAAGAGCAAATTACTAGAACACCAGTAGCAGGTCCTGTATTAGGAATACCTAAGTTTAAAGACTTAGACGAGCTTGTAAAAACAAAACCAGACGATTATGTACTATATGCATATCAGCCACAGAAAAGTATTCCGGCGCCAATGGCGATATAAAGTATGATGGGACACGGATATCACGGTCATCGAGAACGTGGAGAATACCACGAAGAAAAGTTTGCTTGGGTGCCGGTATATAGCACATTTAATAAAAAGCGGATATGGTTAACAACGTACAATATAATACATGTGCTACATGACGATACTGGAAGACCACCTATGAAGGGGTATAGTTGGCCGTTAATTTACACCAAGAATGAATACTTGCTACATATGCTAAAGCGAGATAAATATTACTAAGTTAATCCACATAACAGGAGATAAGAATGGCTATAACATATGAAAATACGGCTAGTTTAAGTACTATGTCAGCAGAGGACTTGGCGAGCATAGTATCCTTAAATTACTTGTGCAACACACAACATTATGGAATTAATCCAAAATGGAACGAATCAGATATGGCCGGGGAATATGCTAATTTCTTTGTGCCAAGAAGTACTAGTCGTGTAATTACAGCACACGAGTCTGATCTTCCAGAATCTGGTGCAGCAGTTGGCGCTATACTTTTGTTAAGTACAAAAGAATCTCGAGCAGTTGCAGACAGCCCGGAACTAACAGCTTGGTTCGGTGACAATAGTGTGGACATAGAAAAATGTTGCATTCCGCATATTTTTGTTAGTAATGGACATTACAACAAAGGAATTGCTCAACAGTTATTTACTGATGCAGAAGCGTTAGCTGTGTCGTTAGGATTCGAAGATTGGATTTTATACGGAGCATTTAAGCCTAGAGTAATGCCGTGGTTCCGAAATCACTTTGCAGGAAGATGGTCTCCAATTAATGATCAAGCCGGAGTACGTATTGATCCAATTCCAGGTGATGTACAACCAGGTGCAGTTCGAGTGCGTTTAGTATAAACAATGAGTAATTATTTTTTGTATGATAATGGTAGTCACATGAATGAACCGAATGACGCGGCATGTGACGACTGTAGAATAGAAATTAGTACAGACGGAATTGAAGTAGACAGTAGTACAGGAAACTTATACCTAGAGGCAGGAATTTTAATGACAGTAATAGCAGTTTTATACATTGGTAAGAAACTTGTGGACAAATACATTAAATGAAAGATAAATTTATAAAAACATATATGGATGTTGCAGAAAGTTTTGCAAAACTGAGTAGTGCTGTACGCTTACAAGTAGGTGCTATTGTTGTTAAGGATGATCGCATTATAAGTATCGGTTATAATGGTATGCCTAGTGGATGGGACAATTGTTGTGAAGATATAGTTCAACATCATGAACTTGGAACTGCAACCGCAATCACAAAAGTCGAAGTATTACATGCAGAAACTAATGCTATTGCAAAGTTAGCTAAAAGTGGCGAAAGTGGGTTGGGTGCTGCAATGTTTGTTACACATGCTCCCTGCATAGACTGTGCTAAACTTGTCTATCAAAGTGGAATAGACACTGTATACTACAAAAATGAATATCGTAGCACACAGGGTCTAGAGTTTTTAACTAAGTCCAATGTTAACTTAGTTAAGATTTAGTTAATCGTCTCCATATACTTGAAGTACTGCCCTAACTGCGGCGTGTCGTTCGATGTCTCCCGTTTCGAATTGGACTATATCCAGACATTCTTGACTATTGTTTTCTAATAAACGTGTAAAGTCTACTAAGCCGTTATCTTTTAGTCTATCAGCTTGATTAAGATCGCCTGTTACAGCCATCATTGATTCTTCGCCTAGACGTGTTAGTAACATCTTCATTTGACTTTGTGTTGCGTTCTGCATTTCATCTGCTAAAATAAACGAACGCTTGAAAGTTCTACCACGCATATAAGCTAATGGTGAAATCTCAATTATACCCTCTGCAATCATACCAGTGATCTCAGCAGCATTAAAATATTCTTTTAATACATCAAATATAGGTCTCGTCCATGGCGCCATCTTTTCTTCTAGCGTACCTGGTAAAAATCCTAGATCTTCATCAACTGAAACAGCCGGGCGAGTAACAATAATCTTGTCAACTGCACCTTCTTTAAACAATTTAACTGCAACTTGAACCGCCAACAGAGTCTTACCTGTACCAGCTGGTCCGATACCAAAAACAATGTTTTTAGATTCGTCTAATAGCTTTAATACATATGATTCTTGATTTCTGTTTCTTGGAAGTATGTTAACCTGTTTATTAGGCTTTTGGAATGGTTTAATATCAACTACGTTGTCGTAGCCTTTTTTTGAATTGCGCTTTTCAGCAGCTTTTCTCTTAGCACCCATTAAGTGTCCTCCTTGGTGGGATATGTTAGCAAGGACTTTTCCGTACGGAAAAGTTTCCCTACACATTTACTTATCATCTAAATATCAGAATAAAAATATATGTTAACTCCTAAATGTCGATAAATAAGTATAGTAGAGAACGGAAATTAAATTATGCAAGATGTATTAGATATCATTAAAAACGTAGAGTCTATATACGACTCTAACACATCATTTCAAGTCTTAAAAGACTTTGAGCGTGTGCTAGATGAGTTGGATATTTACGTTTATAAAAATTGGAAGGACGGAGAGATTGCTTCGGGTCCAAATATTGAACGACACTGGGTAACTTGTAGTTTCTTTTGGGATGCAGAAAACATGCCTGATCCTATGGGTGGCAAACGTCTACTAGATTATGACTGTAAAGTGTCATACGAAAAGACATATATTGTACAACCACGCAAAATTGAAAAACCAGATGACATGCGTCCTGGAACTAAAAAGGGTAAACTTGATCGTAAGCCTATATGGGTTGTTACTATTCAAATGCCTAAGAAATTAATTGCAGATATATACACAGGCTATATCGAAGCTGCATTTATTGATCCAACACAAGCGCCAGGTCCAGCAGAAGATGCTAATGCACAGCCAGCAGAAGATGCAGCAATGGCAACGGATACAGCGGCAGAAGCAGAGGCACCAGCAATATAATGAGCTTACAACATAAAGATTTAAGAGACCTAGTAGATAACATTCTAGAAATAGACAGCTATAAAAGCAAAATGGGTGCAGACAAAGATATTGTTACTGTTGCATTTGCTACTAAAACCAAAGAAAGTGCCGACGACTTAGCAAGCTTTATTGAACGTGGATATACATTTGTACTAGATGCAGATGCTACAAGCGGTGAGCAAGCAGACGGCACATATAAAGTGTTTGTTGAAATGGAAAGAGATGAAGAAGTTGGTGGACAGATTATGGAACTTGCTGGTGGAGTCAAAAACTTAACTGGATTAGAAGATGTTAAGTTCCGTTACCATAAAGAATTCCGTAGTAAAGACTTAACACTAGAAGAATTAGAAGAAAATATTCCGTTAGAAGCAGACTTATATGGAGTTGATAGTGATATCCTTAAAGATATGTCAGAGTCAATGGATAATTACACAAACTTCTTTAACAAAAGTATGGTCGAAAATGTAACTATGTGGGGTGATATACTTACTATTAAAAAGATATGGGCAGACCCAGTGCCATTTAAATTTGTAGACTTTGGTCCAACACAAACAACACTAGACAACATTACTGAATCATTTAATATTAATGATTTCTCCGAAATTATATTCCTTTCTAAGTACATTGGGGATTATAATATTACTAAGTATGGTAACAAGTTAACGTTCGAAAATAACGGACACACACTTGTCCTAGAACGAATCATATTATAAAGGATAGACATATATGTTAACAGCTACACAATTTGCAGATTTATTTCCAAATTGCAAAGATCCCGAAGGATGGGTAAACGCTATGAATGAAGTGTTCCCAAAATACGAAATTAATACTCCAGAGCGTATTGCAGCATTTATTGCGCAGTGTGGTCACGAGTCAGGAGGATGGAGAACATTCTCAGAAAACTTAAATTATTCAGCTAAAGCACTTGATGCTATTTTTGGCAAGTACTTTAAAAGAGCAGGAAGAGATGCACAAGCATATCACAGACAGCCAGAGAAGATCGCTAACGTAGTATATGCCGGACGTATGTCTAATGGCGATACAGACAGTGGTGATGGTTGGAAGTACCGAGGACGTGGTCCTATTCAGTTAACTGGTAAAGCAAACTACACTGCATTTAGTGCAGACATGGATGTAGACGCAGTTGACAATCCAGATAATGTTTCACAAGATAAAGAAATGGCACTAATGAGTGCAATTTGGTACTGGAATAAAAACAGCCTTAATAAGTATGCAGACAGTGGTGACATTAAGACAATGACTAAGCGCATTAACGGCGGATACATTGGTTTAGAAGATCGTATTCATCACTGGGAAATGGCACTTACTGCAATGGGTGCAAGCTATGAACATAGTGATTCAACCGTTGACGAAGATGATCACGCTGACGCAGAAAACTATGGTGTACTACGTAAAGGTATGCGTGGCGAAGGCGTTAAAGCAATGCAAGAAGCACTTGGTATTGGTGCAGACGGTATCTTTGGTGCTGGAACTGAACGCAAGCTTAAAGAATGGCAAACAGCTAACGGCTTAGGCGCAGATGGTATTGCAGGACCTGCGACACTAGGCGAACTACTAGGATAAGTTTATGAAACTGTCAGGAATACTTTTAATAATAATGTTTACAATGGGTGGTATGGGGTATTGGTATTATACTGATACACAAAATACCATTGCGGTATTAACAGCTAACAATGCAAAATTAGAAATGGCAGTTGCAACAAACGAAACTACAATAAAAACAATGGTAGCAGACTATGCAGCAGCAAGTGCTGAACTTAAAAAAGTCAACGCCGAATTTGCTGCCATTCGCACACAAAACAATAGATTAGCAAGCAAGCTTGCTGATTTTGACTTAGGACTATTAGCAGCGGCGAGACCAGCTAGTATAGAACGGGCAATAAATAGAGGATCTGCTAATGCAGCTAGATGCTTTGAATTACTATCAGGGGCAAAACTAACAGAGAATGAAAAGGAAGCGGAAAATGGTGATAAATTTAACAAGGAATGTCCTTGGCTTTATGATAATTATAAGTCTCGCGGCATGCTCGACAACACCCCAGCAAATACAAATAACGAGTAGTCCAATTGAGAAGCCAGAACTAGTTTTACCAGATGTTGATGAAGTTAACATGCGTAAGATCGAATGGGTTATTATTAATAAAGATAACATTGATGCTCAAATTGCTAAACTAACAGCAGGCGGCGCTCCGTTAGCAGTATTTGGACTAACTGCACAAGGTTACGAAAACTTAGGTTTAAACTTTAGTGATATTCGTGCGCTAGTACAGCAACAACAGCAAATTATTGTAGCATACGACAACTATTATAAAGCATCTATACAAGTGCTTGATGACGCAGAAGCACAACGTATAGCAGAGGAAGAAGCAGACGCCGCGGCACCTGCGAGCTCTTTTAAACTTAACGATCTTAACCCTTTTGACTAATATACGATAAATATTAACATGTATATAATTGATAGTCTTTTCTCCGATACGATGTGGATTTATACTAGTATAGCAGGTGCTCTTTTAGGTGCGGCTTTTCTAGCATGGTTCAAAAACACTAAAGCAGGGTTAGCAGGGTACGCAAAGTTTGACGCGATACTAGATTACCTTGTGGTAAGATGGAAACTAACTTGGCTTCAAGATGATCCAGAAGCCTGGCGCAAGAAGTACCCACATGTAACTGAAAAGATTGATGAATTAGAGCAGCGAATAAAAAATCTAGAGGGCAGTAAAAATGGACGCTGATATATTGAGCGCAGGCGCTGTAGGAGTAGAACTTACAGAACTTGCTATGCCGTTTATTGGTGCATTAGTTGCACTAGTTGTAACATTGATGTTTAAAGATTATGCATCTAGCATTGCCAAAGGAATGTCTTTTAAAATGAACAAAGATTTCCAAGAAGGAGATAAGGTAATACTAGACGGCGAACGAGCTCTTATTGTTAAAATAGGAAACACAACAACTGTATTTGGCATACATAAATCTCGAGGTGAATTTGCAGGTGATTATTGCTGGCGTTATGTTCCAAACGAACGTATTTCTAGTTTAAAACTAGAAAAAATAATATTCGATAATACTCCGGCAAACAACGGACAACTCATCGCACAAAACGGCGAAGCAATAACCGAACTTAAAAATGGAAAAAAGGGATAATAGTATGGCTGAAGAAAAGACACAAGAAAAGAAAAATGTAACAATGGATGCTGACACAGCATCTAAAATGGACACTAACGGAGACGGGCACATCTCTGCAGAAGAAGCATCGATGGATCTTGAATTTAAACGCAAGCGGTTAGAAGACGAAGACCTAATGCGTGACGCACAACGTAATATGGCATGGTTTGCACTATTTGGTATGCTACTATACCCATTTGCTGTTGTAATTGCAATACTTGCAGGACTAGACGAAGCTGGAAAAATACTAGGTTCAATGGCTCCTACGTACTTTGTTTCAGTAGCAGCAATTGTTGCAGCGTTCTACGCTAAAGAAGCAATAGCTAAAAAGTAAATCAGTAATGTAAAAATGTAATAGTTCGTACGATAAGTAAATGTATGGACTATTACAATACCCTTGGCGTTAATCGTAACGCATCCCCCGAAGAAATTAAAAAAGCTTATCGCAAACTAGCTATGGCAAATCATCCGGACCGGGGTGGCAACGAACAAAAGTTTAAAGACGTTACACAAGCATACGAAGTACTAAGTAATTCTGATAAACGTAATGCATATGATCATCCACACTCTGCTCAAGATATGTATGGACAACATCGTGGGCAACAAAACCCGTTTGCTAATTCACCGTTTGAGCATATGTTTAATCAAGGGTTTCAACAGCGTACTCCTAGAAATAGAGACATTGATGTACGAGCAAATATTAATTTAGAAGACGTATTAACTGGTAAGAATTTAATTATTAGTTATGCACTTAGTACAGGAAGAACGGAAACGGTTACAGTGGACGTTCCGGCAGGAGCAAAGCACGGAGATACTGTACAATATGAGGGACTTGGCGATGAAGGCCATCCAGCAATACCACGTGGTAATTTAAATGTTCGAATCTTTGTTCACAAGAAGAAAGACTGGGAGCGAGATAACGACAATTTAATTGTTAAAAAAGTAATAAATGTCTTGGATTTTTTGACAGGTTGTGTTATACTAGTTACAACACTAGAAAACAAAAGACTTGAAATTAAAATTCCAAAAGGCACACAAATAGGCACAACATTTGGCATACCAGATTATGGCATGCCTAATATGCAAACTCGGCGAAGAGGCAAGTTATTTGTTACAGTCGAAGCAACAATACCTGTTATAAATGACTTAGACGTACTAAGCAGACTACACGAAATTAAAAAGGACCTATAACTACTATGGTAGAACCAAGCAAAGAATTACAACTAGTATTTGATAAAAGTATTAAAGATGCAAGCAAGTTGAAACATGAATATGTAACGTTAGAGCACTTGCTGTATGCAATGTTTTGTGAAGAAAATCATATTAACGTATTAACAATGTTTGGTGCCGATGTTGATTACATTAAGCATAATCTTGAGCATCATCTCAAGACGCAGTGTGACGAGATTAAAACTGATCTAGAATCATATAAGCCTAAAAAAACTGCAACTGTAGAACGTGTGCTTAATCGTGCATTTACGCAAGTGCTTTTCGCTGGCCGATCGCATATTGATTTAACTGATGTACTACTTTCTATGCTGTCTGAAAAGAAGAGTATATGTACATACTATCTTGAAAAAGGTGGAATTGAGAAGCAGAAGTTTGCGGATTTCCTTAACAATGAGCTTGAAGAAGATAACGATCAAGATGAAGAAATGTCAGGTGAAGCGCGTAGAGCGTTACGTGCATTTACAACCAATCTTAACGATCAAGTTAAACGTGGAAAGGTTGATCCTATTATTGGACGAGGAGAAGAGCTTGAAAGTCTTGCACTTGCACTAGGACGTAGACAAAAGAACAACGTACTTATGGTAGGTGATCCAGGAGTTGGTAAAACAGCCATTGCTGAAGGTCTTGCTTATAACATTGAGCAAGGCACTGTACCTGAGTTTCTTAAAGAGTATAAAGTATACAACTTAGACATTGGTGCAATGCTTGCCGGCAGTAAGTATCGCGGCGACTTTGAAGAACGCTTTAAACTTGTTATGCAAGCACTTACTAAACAAGGCAAAACTATTATGTTTGTCGACGAAGCACATATGATGAGTGGCGCTGGTGCAGCAGGTGGCGGCAGTAGTAATGATCTTGCTAATATGTTAAAGCCTGCACTTACTAAAGGCGACTTAAAAGTTGTTGCGTCAACTACTTGGGAAGAGTATCGCAAGTACTTCGAAAAGGATCGTGCATTAATGCGTCGATTCCAGCGTGTTGTTATTGGTGAACCTAGTGCAGAAACTACTAACGAAATCTTACAAGGCATTAAGAAGTATTATGAAGATCATCACGGTACTACTATTACAGACAAAGCTATTGCTGCTGCTGTAAAACTTAGTGTTAAGTATCAAAGCGATAAGAAACTTCCTGATAAAGCAATTGACTTAATTGATGTTGCGTGTTCACGCTTTAAAGTTAACAATGTTGTTGAAGGTGAGAAGATTGTTGACGAAGAAGAGATTCAGTTTGAAATTGCTAAAATGCTCGACTTACCAGCCGAACTAGTAGCCGAAAAAGAAACAAGTAATCTTGCTAATCTTGAAGAGAATATTAAGAAAGTTGTTTACGGACAAGATACTGCAATTGAACAAATTGTAGATAAGATACTTGTTAGTCAAGCAGGGCTTAAAGCAGACGATAAGCCAGTAGGTGCGTTTGTGTTTATGGGTCCGACAGGCACAGGTAAAACTGAAACAGCCAAAGCACTTGCTAGTCAACTTGGTGTTAAACTTGTACGTATTGATATGAGTGAATACATGGAAAAGCACAGTGTAAGTAAGCTAATTGGTTCACCTCCAGGCTATGTAGGACACGAAGAGAACGCAGGCATCTTAATTACTAAGCTACAAGAGTCACCTAACTGTGTATTACTACTAGATGAGATTGAAAAAGCACATCCAGATGTTTCACAAATCTTGTTGCAAGTAATGGACAATGGTAAGATCACAGGATCTAATGGTAAGGAAGCAGATGCGCGTAATTGTACATTAATCCTTACAACTAACTTAGGTGCTAAAGATGCTGAGAAAAATACCATTGGCTTTGGCAAAGATAATGAGCATGTGTACGAAGATAAAGCACTTAAAAAGTACTTTAGTCCAGAGTTCCGCAATCGTTTAGATGGTGTGATTACATTTGCAAGTCTAGGTAAGCCTGTTATGATGAAGATTGTTGGCAAGTTCCTTGTTGAACTTAAAGACATGGTTAAGGACAAAGGTATTAATATTACTGTTACTGACGAAGCACTTGACCATTTAGTTGACGAAGGCTTCGACCCTAAAATGGGTGCAAGACCACTACAGCGTGTTATTGATCGTGACATTAAACGTCCGTTGAGTAAAGAGATATTGTTTGGATCGTTAAAGAATGGCGGAACTATTGCAATTGATCTTAAAGATGGTAAATTAGTGTTGGATGCCTCACATGAATTACTCACTGAAACTGTGTGAAACACGTAAGCTGTTCTATTCGGAGTACCTTTATAAATTGGTACTCCGAAATGAACTAAATGTCATATTTAGAACAGAGTTACAAAAGAAAGAAAAACTAAGCTATGCAAGAAATCAACTTGACCAGCTAACAGAGTTATATCGTAATAATCAGCCGCTATTTAAGAAGCAATGGCGGACTGAAGTATCAATCGATATTAGTGATTATCTAGATGCAATGGAGCTTTATACTACATTAAAATATTCTAATGAGTATAAGCTAAGAATTGATCCAGGATGTACTGTTACATTGTTCTCTAATAGCAAAACGTTCTTATTAACCTTAGCTAGTAAGTTAAGGACGAGGCAAATTGAGTTTTGGGAGCCTAATGCAGATTATATAGATGCTCTTAGAAGCAATGCTAAGATTATTATAGTCGATACGCGCCCGGAATTACCTTTGAAAGTCTGGTTTAATTCTAACCGTATCGGCCAGGATTTTGCAAATTGGATACGCGGAAATAAAGACAAATGCAAGATGGGACACATTGCTCTAGAAAGTTTAGAAAGTTATGGATATTTGAACGGACTTTACATGTATATTCGTGATGACAAGGTGTTGCACCTTATAACTATACTAGCCGGCAACAGTATTCGGTGTGTCGAAAAATTAGTTTACAAAGAAGATATTGATAAATAGTAGTATGACAGCTAACAGTGAAATAATTTTATCAAGTAATACTCATCCAGGGGACAGCACATCTACGACTGTTACTGGTACAAACTTTAAAGGCGATGGCTACTACGGACGCAGTGATGGGTTTCATAGTATACAGTACACATACGCCGGATTGACAGGCACAATAACTATACAAGGAACTCTTGCAGTTACTCCTGTTGAAGCTGATTGGTTTGATGTCCATGCCTATACTGCTGCGCAAGAGACAGCAAGTAAAATTGCAAGTTTTACTGGCAATTATGTATGGATTAGAGCCAAAGTAGTTTATACTGACGGCACAGTTAGTTCAATAGTATTAAATCATTAAGGTAGACGAAATGGAACACTTTGTAAGAATAGTAATGGAAAAACAAGAGTCAGCAAAGCAGCTAGACGAGTCAATCTTTCCTGGAACTGATCTATATGAATCAGAGCAAGGGGCAACTGTATACCAAATACCGCTTCCCCGTCAGTTAAGCGAAGAAGAGTCAGACGAGTATGCTACTAAGCTTGCTAATATGATGTTTGAACAAGGCTACGAAGACTTTGATATCGAAGTTAGTACAGACATTGGTGAAGATATAGTCGAAGAAACGTACGACGATGATGACGAATTTTATGAACAGTACGGTGTTATGTATTATAATGATGATGATGACCCAATTGACGAAGCAGATTATCAAGGACGTACAGTTAAACTAGGCAAGCCTATGCAAGGTGATGTTAAGAAGTTTAAAGTTTATGTTAAAGATCCAAAAACTAAAAATGTTAAAAAAGTAAACTTTGGACACGGCGGAAGCAGTGTTAAAGGCAAAGCTATGAAGATTAAAAAGAATAACCCAGGCGCACGTAAATCGTTTAGGGCTAGACACAATTGTGACAATCCAGGACCGCGCACTAAAGCACGTTACTGGTCATGTAGGAAATGGTAATATGAGAATAGATGAATTTGCACAACCAATGGACGATAACTTACCGTTTGATGTAGTAGACGATATCGCTATCTTTATGCGTAACGATCCTATGTTTTATCGTAAGCAGTTATTTCCTGCTATTATGAATATGAAAGATCAGCATGACGCTGGCAAGTCACCTGATGCAAACAAATGCTTAGGTGAAGTGTGTGGTCGTGCAATGGAAACATATTGTAGCAAGTTTGATCTAGGACAGCCGTCAAATATATATAGAGACGGAGATAAAGATAGCTTAATATCAAAAGTATTTGGTGAAGAAATGACAATGATCAAAGACGGTCAGTACTAATGTTATTACGAGACCTATATGAAGCACCAGGAAAAACTGCTGCTATGGCATTTGGAAGATTAAATCCTCCTACTATTGGCCATGCAAAGTTAGTTGCTGCTATTGAAGCACAAGAAGGTGATCATTATCTTTTTCTCTCTCAAACACAAAAGCCTAAAACAGATCCTTTAGACTTTGCTACTAAAATGAAGTTAGCAAAGCAATTCTTTCCAGGTATTAACGTTGGTCATCAGGCAGTACGCACTCCTATTCAAGCATTAGAACAACTACAAGGTTTAGGGTATACTGATGTTGTGTTTATTGCAGGCAGTGATAGAGTAGATGGCTTCCAAAAGTTATTCGATACATACAATGGTCAACCTGATAAGACAGGCAAAGTACCATTTAAGTTTAATTCAATTAAAGTAGTAAGTGCAGGCGAGCGTGATCCAGATGCAGATGGTGCAGAAGGAATGAGCGCAAGTAAAATGAGAGCCGCAGCAGCCGCTGGCGACTTAGAATCATTTGCACAAGGTGTCCCGGATAAAAAACTTGCTAAAACTATGTACGATGCAGTACGTAATGGCATGGGTGTTAAGGACGAACAACCAGTTGAAGAAGCTGATGTTGTAGTAGATAAGACGTCACTTGTTCCTTACATTAAGAATTTAATTATGGACTACTTAGACAAAGAACAGGATGTTGAAAAACTATCTAAGCTATTAAAAATGATGGTAGGTAGAGAAATTAAGTCACGTGGTGGCAAGCGTTATACTATCACACGCGAAGATATCTCTCTAGCTTTAAGTAAAAATGGATGAACTAGAGCGCATTAAGCAACTTGCAGGTGTAAACGAATATAAAGGTTACACTGAGTACACTCTAGAAAACATCAGTGACGCTGCGGCAAGCAATGTCAAGCAAATGAAATCAAAAAACATCAAGCCCGGCGATAAAGAATGGTTCGAACTATGGTTTGGCCTTCCAAAAATGACAGGTGAGAACATGCCACGGGGCTTCCGAGGACGTAAAAAATGAGTAAAATCAAAGATTGGTGGAAGAGAGTTACACGGGAAGAGTATCACCTTATTATCACTGTTCCTAATGAAGTTACTACACATAAAGATGGTACAAGGACCGAAAAGTTTAGAGAAAGACAATACGCAGCTAAGAAAATAATTAAAGCTTCGCCTAAACTGTTTGTATTCAACGACTTAAAAGATCGCAGACATGAAATTAAGTTTTTAAAGCCTGTAGATTTTCATATAATAAAGATTTGGTAACATGAAAATACGTGAAATAATAGAAGGTGTTGGCCGTATCACTAAACAGAACCAAACACACGATGTTGGACCTGATGAAGTTACAAAGCAAGCTGCTAAGTTTGGCAATAAAGTAGACAAGGACGGACGTCCGCCTACGCTAAGTAAAAAAGTAAAAGGTTCTAGTACTAACGTAATGTTTAACTTAGGGATGACTGAAAACTTTGCTGATGGTAAGAAAAAAGGCAAAAGCAGGCCAGGCAGAGTAAAGAAGTCTGGTGCTAGTTGTAATGGCACAGTAACACAGTTACGCAAACGTGCTAAAAATGCAAGCGGTGAGAAGGCTAAAATGTATCACTGGTGCGCCAATATGAAAGGCGGCAAGAAGTGAACCAACTTAACAGTGTTTGTATTTTTGGCGGCGGAAGTGCAGGCTGGCTAACTGCTCTCTCACTACGCACTTACTTGCCTGAAGCTAAAATTACTATTGCTATCTCTAAGAAGCATAGTAATGTTGGGGTTGGCGAAAGTACACAACCCGACCTATTAGATTTGTTAGGTAATTCAGGGATCGATGTTAACGACTTTATTGACAAAGTTGACTGTTCACAAAAGAAAGGTATATATTATAAAAATTGGAATACTATCGGAACAGACTATTGGCATCCTTTTACATCGTTGAGTGACAAAGGCCGTTATACAAGGGCGCACCATTATAATGTAATGCACAATCGTGATCCTAATAACTATCCACTTGAAGATTATTATAAACGTGTTCATCCTGAGTATGACGAATATGCACTACATATCGATGCAGATAAAATGGCACAATATCTGAGAGAGTTTTTAAAAGATGTAGTAGAAATAATAGACTTTGATGATTATACTCTACGAATGAGCGATGGCAAAATAGATTACATTACTGTAGACGGTGTTAGCATTGAAAGCGACCTATATGTAGACTGTACAGGGTTTAGTAAAGTTCTTGTTAATTCAATAGATAATACAGTAACGGATAATTACGAAGGCAATGTAAATGCTGCATTGTTTGCACGTTTGCCGCACGGGAGCCAGCCTAATCGCTATACAACAGCAGATGCTTGGGGTAATGGATGGTGCTGGACAATTCCGTTAGAGTCAAGAGTAGGTAGTGGATGTGTATACAATACAAATTTCTGTTCTAAAGACGAAGCAATAGAATACTTTATTAATTACTGGAAAGGTGCTATAGACAAAGATGATATTAGAGCAATTGAGTTTACATCAGAGAGTTTAATAAGTCCGTGGAAGTCTAATGTAGTTGCAATAGGGTTAAGTGCAGGCTTTATTGAGCCTCTAGAAGCTACTGGCATAAGTTGGTTTGTACTGTCAGCACAAATGTTAGCAGTAACACTAAGAAATAGATACTATGACGAAACAACTGCACTAACATACAATGGACAAATGCGATGCTTTATTGAAGATGTCCAAGACTTTATTGATGTACACTATATGTTAAGCAGTAGAGATGATACAAAATTTTGGAAGTATCAAACGAATAGAGATAGGCATTTAAGATTAAAAACTCGGTTAGAGTTATATAAAAAACACATGCCAAATAAAAATAATAGACGAAATAATATACCTTGGGCATTTAATGATGTATCTTGGATTGATATATTAACCGGATACCATTTTAAGTTTGACGACCAAGATATACCTGCATACTTAATAGCAGAAGTAGAAGAAGAACTAAAACAAGTAGCAACGATGGAGATACAAAAATGAAAATGAATGATATTATAAGCGAAAATACTGCTGGTGCAATGGCAGTTAGCATAGGTGGTCCTAATGGCGGCAATGGATTTGCTGGTGGTGGCATAGGTGTTATTAAACGTGCTCCTGGATCTAAAAAGCCTAAGAAAAAGAAAGCTACCAAGAAAAAAGTATAAATACAATATAGAAGTATTCCGGAGAGTTAAATGGACAATAAAATTAAAGAAGGTTTAGGCGATTTAGCACACGCTGCTGAAAAAGACCACGAAGTACAAATGGCTCGCGCTGAACTATACAAACTAGCAAAGTATGCTATCAAACTACACGAAAAGTTAAAAGGTGTAAGCGAAGCTGAAGGACTGGAAGGTTGGGTTCAAGCTAAGATTACTAAATCAGCTGATATGATCGGCAGTGTGTATCATCACTTAGATTATCAAGAAGTAGACGATGAGCCTATGATGGACTTAGAGCTTCCTGCTAAAGAAATGGCAGTAGAAGCAAAAGATACTAAGCCATGCAAATCATGTAAAGGAACTGGAAAAATAGAGGGTAAGGATTGCGATCACTGTAGCGGAACAGGCGAACATGCAATAAAAGAATCAGCATGTAACTGTGACTGTGGTAAAGCAATTTGTGAAAGCTGTGGTAAAGCACATAAAGTATCCGAATCAGGGTTACAAGCCCATATTGGTGATAAAAAATATGGTAAAGCTGGCATGGACAAGCTAAGAAAAGCTGGACGCGAAGGCGGCGGCGAAGAAGCCAAAGGTAAAATTAAAGATAAAATACTAGGTAAAAAGAAGGATGCGTATAAAGAGTCACTACAATCTAAACTAAATTCTAAAACCAAAGGATTAAAATATTAATATGTATAAAAAAGTAGAAGCTGAAGATATTTTTAGTGCTACCGATGGTAACCGTGAAATGTCAGTAATGTCAACACCAACACCAATAGTAGTAAATACTCCTAATCCAGTAGAACAAAACGGTAACGCAAGCGAAGCTGAGAAGATTAGAGCAATGGGTGACAGACTAGCAAAGATTTGGGAAGACTAACATGGACTTTGCAGCACTACAACAGAAACTATTTGATATAGATCCATCTGATCGCGCAGAAGATTTAAAGCAACTTGCTGAATCTGCGGGTAAGGGTGTTGAAGACATGCCAACTGTAGACTACATTACTGAAACTGCGCAAGTAGCAGAAGGTAGTTTAGGAATGGAAGGTGACTATAGTTTAACTGACTTTGCCGCACTTGCTGGAGTTTCATTAAAAGAATCACAAAAGACCGGCAGTGCTGGACAACTTAAAGGCAAAGATCCAATGCCTAAAGCAAAAGCACGTGGCAAGCATCCACATGTTGATAAATTAGTTGGTGAAGACCTTGCCGATGTATCAAGAGCAGCTCAAGATAGTGCTAAAAATAGCATCACTGCTCCTGATGGTGCAGAACGATACTTGAAGAAGAAATTTGGAATAGGTGCTGCGCCCAAAGCTAAACCAGAGCCTGCTACAAAAGGATCAAAGCCTGTTGTTGCAAAAGCAGGTGATTGGAAAGGTTTCCTTAAACAACATTCTGCACAACTACAAAAGATATCAGCAGATCCAAAGAAGAAAAGACAATTTGATGCCATGATGGCTAAGATGGGCGAAGGCGTTCAAGAAGCTAGATCATCAGCATCAGATCAAGCAGCTAAAGCAGGCGCTTATAATGGTGGTAAAAGTATTCCTAAGCAAAAAAAGACAGCTAAGGCAACAGACCCTAAGTCGCAGGAGCGTAGAGACGCTGCTGTTGCAAAGATGCGTGATGAAGACAAAGCAGCTAAAAAAGCACAAAGAGATAGATTTGCTGCAATGAAAAATGAATCAATCAAAGAAATGCTTTACCGCAAACTAAACGCTACAAAATAATCTTAAAAATAAATCTAAATTAAGTCAAGTTTTTACTTGACTTTTTTCACGATATGCGCTATAATAATATATAACTAACAAAGGAGAGAACCTTATGAGTGACCGTACCTACGGTGTAGAAGAGAAAGCTAAACTAGAACGTTTGGTTAAAGAAGGCGTAACAGTAATGCAGGAAGTTGAGGATCTTAGTGAAGGTCTAAAAGAAACTGTTAAAGCTGTTGCAGAAGAACTGGATATTAAAGCTAGTTTAATTAATAAAGCAATTAAGATTGCTAAGAACCGTGACTGGGATAAGCACGAAGATGCGTACGACGATCTCGAAACACTAGTATCTACGTTGGGTTATGATAAGTGATTGAAACAATAAGCCAATTTACTAAAAGAATCATATCTTACTTCGGTGAAACTTACCGGTTGTCTCCTGTGATTTTTTATGCAGAACTAATTGAGCTTATTTTATTAGTGGGTGCAAGCATTGTCTTAACAGTAACAGTGCTTGACCCTGCTACTGAATGGTTTATTCCATTGTACTTAGTTGGTAGTATATTTGGCTTAACAAGTGCTATATTGCGCAGAGCGGGCTTTGTTATATTACTATGTGGTTGGTTTACTATGATGAATTTAATAGCATTAAGTAGGCTTATAATGGATGCACTATGAAAACAGTTTACTGGGCAACAGGTTCAGAAGGTAGCAACGTACCGGACACTTATCAAATAAGTGAGTTAAAGTTTGCTGACCCAGTACGTGTTTCAAAAGGCATGGATTTTGTTAAATTCTTTGGACCTAGTGCTAGTAAGTGTCCTGCTGTAATAGACGAAAGTAAAAATACTTTTAAAATTAATTCACCTGTTGACATGAACATTACGTTTAGTGAAGACTTTACAGGCATTAATAGCAAGTATCAACAAGACTTTGAGTTTATTAAGCATTTTATAGGACAGTTTGGTCCAGACGGTGTCATACAGTTATCGGCACCTTCGTACTTATTCTTTTGCGAAGAGCCGTTAACAATGACACAGTTACCTCCGTATTACGAACAAAGTAATTTTGTAGACAACTGTATAGGCCTAAGTGCAACGTTTAATATTAATAGTTGGTTTAGGCCTGTAAAGCCTTCGTTTAAACTACGTGATAATAAACGTACAATTGATATTAATACTACTGATGCATTAATGTATCTTAAATTTAACACAGAAGAAAAAGTTAAACTTATTAGATTTGACGCTAGTTCTTTTATGAATATTAATGCTCCTATAATGCAAAGTATATTAGGTTTTAAGATGAACACAAAGAACCCACATGCTCCTACAGGACTAATGGCTGGGTACGAAGCGTTCATTAGAGCAAGATATAATAAAAGAATTATAAAAATTATTAAAGAGAACTTGCTATAATACGCTTTCTAGTGTATACTATAAGAGTCGCTCACTTAAGAGCAGGTAAAAGGTTAGTTGGCCAGAAGCAACAACAGGAGAATAGATGAGTTACGTAGACGGAATGTTTGATAGAAACGCCGACATTATTAGAGTTGTAGAGCGTAAAGACGGTAAGAGAACTTATCGCGAATATCCAACAAAATATACATTTTATTATAAGGACCAGCGTGGCAAGTACAAGAGTGTGTACGGCGATCCGCTGAGTCGTATTGTGTGCAAAAGCACAAAAGACTTCCGCAAAGAAGTAGCTATTAATAGAGACAAAGAACTGTTTGAAAGCGATATTAATCCTATCTTTCAGTGTTTAAGTGAAAACTATCTTAACCAAGATGCACCTAAACTAAACATTGCGTTCTTTGATATTGAGACTGACTTTGATCCAGAGCGAGGCTTTGCTGATCCAAGTGATCCGTTTATGCCTATAACAAGTATCTCGGTATACTTACAGTGGTTAGACACAATGGTGTGTATTGCTGTGCCGCCTAAGACACTTACTATGGAACAAGCTTGGAAAGAGCTTGAAGGTATTGATAATGTAATGTTGTTTGAGAAAGAAGGCGACATGATCGATACTTTCTTAACACTAATTGAAGACAGTGACGTACTAAGTGGCTGGAACAGTGAAGGATATGATATTCCGTATACTGTAAACAGAACTGCAAGAGTACTAAGCAAAGATGACACACGTAGGTTCTGCTTATGGGGACAACTTCCTAAGAAGCGTATGTACGAAAAGTTTGGCAAAGAAAGTGAAACGTTTGACTTAGTCGGGCGTGTACACTTGGATAGTTTGAACTTATATCGTAAGTACACTTATGAAGAACGTCACACATATCGACTAGATGCTATTGGTGAAATTGAAGTAGGTGAGAACAAAGTTCCGTATGAAGGAACACTTGACGCACTTTACAACAACGACTTCCGCAAGTTTATTGAATATAACATTCAGGATACTGCACTACTTGACAAACTAGACAAGAAGCTTCGCTTTATTGATCTAAGCAACGAACTAGCACATGCTAATACTGTTATGCTTCAGACTACAATGGGTGCTGTAGCAGTTACAGAGCAAGCTATCGTTAACGAAGCATGGCACAGAGGCTTACAAGTACCCAATCGTAAGAAGTATGATGACGAAGCTACACAGGCTGCTGGCGCATATGTTGCATATCCTAAGAAAGGATTGCATAGATGGATTGCTTCAATGGATTTAAATTCACTGTATCCTTCAGTGATTCGTGCATTAAACATGGCACCCGAAACTGTTGTAGGACAAATACGTCCAGAGATTAGTGACGCTCGTGTTGCTGAAGACATGGGCTTAAAGAAGAAAACCTTCGCTGGTAGTTGGGAAGGACGATTCGCTACAGAAGAGTATGACGCTGTTATGGAGCAACGTAAGGACATTGCATTAACAATTGATTGGGAAGATGGACGCAGTGATGTATTAAGTGGTGCTGAAATCTATAAGCTTGTATTTGATAGCAATATGCCGTGGATGCTTAGTGCTAATGGTACATTGTTTACTACAGAGTTTGAAGGTGTTATTCCAGGTATCCTAAAGCGTTGGTACAGTGAACGTAAAGAATTGCAAGCGCATCTTAAGAAAGCAAAAGACGCAGGCAATGCTGTCGAGACTGAGTACTGGGATAAGCGACAGTTGGTTAAGAAGATTAACTTGAACAGTTTGTATGGTGCTATTCTTAATCCTGGTTGTAGATTCTTTGACAAGCGTATTGGACAAAGTACTACACTTACAGGACGTACTATTGTTAAACACATGAGTGCAGAAGCAAACAAAGTTATTACAGGCGAGTACGATCATGTAGGTGCTGCAATGATATACGGCGACACAGACTCTTGTTACTTTAGTGCATATCCTATGCTTAAAGATGATATTGAATCAGGCAAAATTGAATGGAGTACCGAAAAAGCAATTACGTTATATGATCAAGTAGCTGAAGCAGTTGATAGTACATTTGTTGATATGATGGCAAAGTCGCATCATTGTCCAAAGAGTCGTGCAACTGTTATTGCAGCAGGACGCGAGATTGTTGCACAGTCGGGCTTGTATATTACTAAGAAGCGTTATGCAGCATTAGTAGTTGACAACGAAGGCTTTAGAACAGACATTGACGGCAAGGTTGGTAAAGTAAAAGCAATGGGCTTAGACTTACGTAGAAGTGATACGCCTGTGTTTATGCAAGAGTTTCTAAGTGAGTTATTGTTAATGGTACTTACTGACAAGCCGCAAAGTGATGTGCTTGAACGTATTACAGAGTTCCGTCAACAGTTCCATGAACGTCCAGGTTGGGAGAAAGGTAGTCCAAAACGTGCAAACAAAGTTGGACACTATCGTCGACTAGAAGAAAAACAAGGCAAAGCTAACATGCCTGGACACGTTCGAGCAAGTCTTAATTGGAATACACTACGTCGAATGAACAGCGACAAGTATAGCGAAGAAGTTGTAGATGGTATGAAAGTTATCGTTTGCAAATTAAAGCCTAATCCGCTAGGTTACACAAGTGTTGCGTATCCAACGGATCAAATGCGTTTGCCAGAATGGTTCAAAGAACTTCCGTTTGATGACTCAGCTATGGCAGAAACTATTATTGATAATAAGTTAGACAACTTAATTGGTGTGCTTAACTATCCATTAGAGGATACTAAGCGTCATAACACATTTACTAGTTTGTTTGACTTCGGAGAGTAAAATGAAGATTAAACTAGAGATAGAAATTGATACGGAGAACGAACAGGACCTAAATACTATTGAAGAGCTTATGGAAAAGCTTAGAGAGTTAAAGGAGTTAATGTATGAATGATATTATTTGGGATATAGGCGGTGAAGTTGTTAAAGAAGATGTTCGATATGTTGTTAAAGACAATACTGAACTTAACAATCTTGTAGTAAGTAGCACTCGTTTAAATGCTAAAAAAACTACATCAGGACATCGACATGCCGGACAAGAAGAAGTTTATATCTTTGTTCGAGGCTTTGGTCAAATAGAATTAGATCATAGAATAATCGATGTTAAGGAAGGCGACACTATTTTAATTCAAGATAATGTATTTCATAAAGTACACAACACTAGTGATTTTGTATTAGAATTTATATGTGTATTTGACGGGAAAAGGAATCATAAATGAAAATTGTAGTAGTAGGTGGCGGGACCGCAGGATTAACATCTGCAATGATGTTAAAGGCAAGGTTCCCGAACTATACAATTGATATGATAGCTTCAAAGAAGCTTGGTATTATTGGTGTAGGCGAGGGTAGTACAGAACATTGGTCAGACTTTAGACAGTTTGTAGGCATTGACGAGCGTGAAATGATACGCGAAACTGGGGCAGTAATGAAACTTGGTGTCTTGTTTCAAGACTGGGGAGTTCCTGACTACATGCACAGTATTCAAGATGGATACAATCGTCAGTATACTCCAGAAAGACTTATTGGTACAGGACAATACCCGTATGTGTTTGGAAATATAATTAAAGATGATGTTCCTTCTACAGAACTTTCAAATAAGTCTTTTTGGGCTAATAAAGTTAATGAATATTATTTAAAGCAAGACGTTGTTCCTACACAACAATATCACTTTGATACTTTTAGACTAAACACATACTTAACTAAGAAAGCATTAGAACGGGGTATAACAATCATCGACGATGTAATCACCGATGTAGTTGTTAACGAAGATGGCATTGATTATATATCAAGTGCAGACGAACGTTACGATTATGATTTTTACGTTGACTGTTCAGGATTTAGAAGAATACTAATTTCAGAACTTGGTGCTAAATGGGTTTCACACAAAGAATACTTAACTACTGATAGTGCAATTGTTTTTCAGACAGGCGAGGCTGATGAGTATAATATGTGGTCAGTATCTAAAGCAATGAAATACGGGTGGATGTTTAGAATTCACACACAGGGTAGAGGTGGGAATGGTTATGTTTATGATAGCAATTATTTAACACCTGAACAAGCACAAGAAGAGATAGAAGAAGTAGTAGGTCATAAAATAAAAGTAGGTCAGCATTTAAAATTCAATCCTGGTGCATTAGATAGATCTTGGATTAAAAATTGTTGTGCTACAGGTCTTAGTTCAAGTTTTATTGAACCGTTAGAGGCATCTAGTATTGGTGCTACTATACAACAAACCTTTATGCTCATGCATAGCTTAGTTAACTATAACGAAACTATTATTGATAGATATAATACTGGGTTTAGATCAGTTGTAGAAAACATAAGAGATTTTATTGTTCTTCATTTTATATGCCCAAGAAATGATACAGAGTTTTGGAAGAACTGTAAAACTCTTCCGGTGCCTAATAGTTTACAAACGAAATTAAATATGTGGAAAGAAAAACTCCCCACAGCAATAGATTTCGATAGTGACTCTTCATATGTATTGTTTAATGAATTACATTTTTTAATGGTACTGCACGGACTAGGAATGTTCGATATAGGAAAGATTAAAGAAGAATATGAAACTTACCCAGAAGAGCTTAAACATTTTGCAGACCAAGTTAGACACGAATTGTCATTAGAATGGAATTCAGTAGACAACTATGTTGGTCATAAAGAATATATAGAAATAGTAAAAAATATGCCAGGTCACAGTAGTGATTGGGCAAACAATGCTGTGCCAGTTAACGCTGGTTCTAATCACATAGAGCTGGAACCAATTTCAGTAACTTCTGGAAATAGCTGGCGCGAGGTTAAATTGCCTGGAACTTATAAATGGGGAGTTGAATCATGATAGTAGGATTTACTTGTAGTACATTTGACTTATTACATGCAGGACATGTACAAATGTTGCGTGAAGCAAAAGAACAATGCGATTATTTAATCTGTGGATTGCAAGTAGATCCTAGTAATGATCGGCCGGAGAAGAACGCTCCTATACAAACTGTTGTGGAGCGTTATACACAACTTAAAGCAGTAAGTTATGTGGATGAGATCATCCCTTATGGTACAGAACAAGACCTAGAAGATGTCTTGACAATGTACAATATTCATGTTAGAATATTAGGGGAGGAGTATCGTGACAAAGACTTTACAGGAAAAGATATTTGTAGACGACGCGATATAGACTTACATTTTAACAAGCGTGACCACAGGTTTAGTTCAAGTGATTTGCGCAAACGAGTAGCAGAGAGTGAAAAATAATGTGGTTCCTAATAATACTTAGTATAACAACACAGGGTGAATTAGAGTATAGATCGGTTGATCGGTTTGCTCTCTTAGAAGACTGTCACACTGTGCTATTCGACGAATACATTAAAGATCACGAAGAAGCAATTTGCCTTATGAGTTATCACAATGAATAGATTTATATTTGATGTAGACGGCACACTAACGCCAAGCCGCGGGAAAATGGATCAAGTATTTAAACGCTGGTTTATAGAGTTCTGTCAAGAGAATGCAGTGTATCTTGTAACAGGAAGCGATCGTATGAAGACCTTAGAGCAAGTAGGCGAAACTGTTTATAATGTATGTTCTCGCGTTTATCAATGCAGCGGTAACGAAGTATGGATTAAAGGCGTAGTTATTAAAAGTAGTGATTGGGTTTTACCCGAAGCAGCGCATGAATGGTTAACTGTAAAACTTACTGAAAGTGCATTTACTATACGCACAGGACAACACTTCGAACACCGCACCGGCATGTGTAACTTTAGTATTGTCGGACGTGGTGCTAATCTAGAAGAACGTGCAAAATATGTAGTATATGATGGTTATGAAAATGAGCGAAATAAAATAGTACATAGCTTTAATAAATTGTTTCCAGGAGTTACTGCAACCGCAGGCGGTGACACTGGCATTGACATTTACCCAACTGGTAAAGATAAAGCACAGATTATAGACGACTTTGCTGAAACTGATACCTTATACTTCTTTGGTGATCGGATGGACGAATCTGGAAATGATTACACACTTGCACACGAAGTTAGGAAGATGTCGCCACTAGGATGCTATCCTGTAGATGGGTGGCAAGAAACATGGCGTAATTTAGGACATTTAAATGAATATACTATTAACAGGTCATAAGGGCTTTATTGGTACAGCATTGTATAAGACACTTGCTGTAAACAATAATGTACATGGCATAGACTTACTTAAAGGCGACAATTTACTCGACTGCGAATGGCCAGTAGACATCGACTTAGTGATACATTTGGCTGGAAAGAGCGGTGTTCGCGAGAGTATAAATGATCCAGCAGCATATTGGACAAATAATATAATAGCAAGTAGACGATTATTTGAACGCTATCAAAATATTCGTATATTATACGCAAGTAGTAGTAGTGCTTACGAGCCTGATTTGAATCCGTATGCGGCATCTAAGTTCTGTTTAGAACAACTTGCTGATCGCTACCCTAATACACTAGGTATGCGGTTCCATACTGTATGGTCACATCAACCGCGTGAGAATATGTTCTTTGATAAATTATTTAATGGTACGCTAGAGTATGTTACTACACACCATAGAGATTTTGTACACTTACATGACGTAGTAGATGCTATTCAATTATTAATAGCTAATACACACGTTAATGGGTTACTTGATATCGGAACTGGGGTTCCTATAAGGATCCGAGATTTAGTAACGGACTTGCCAGTTCGTCTAAATACCCCAACAGAGCGAGAGTGGACTTGTGCTAACATAGAAAAAATGAAAGCACTTGGTTGGAAACCTAAATATAGTATAGAAAAAGACTTGACAGACACCAATTTAGGTGCTATAATAAACATTATAACAGGAGAAAAGACCGTATGAAAGATATTTTACAAGACGTAGTTGCACACACGCATTCGCTAGGCTTTTTAGCATTAGTTAAAGTGAGCAACGACACAGCAGAAACACAGATTGATGCAATGGCAGAAGATCGTAGTGTTATTTTAACAGCAAAGACTCATTCAACTGTTGCTGAGTTTGAAGGCACTTTTGGTATGCCTAACTTAGATAAGTTAGCATTGCACTTAAAAAATCCAGAGTATCAGAAAGGCGCAAAACTAGAAGTAGTCAAGGCAGAACGTAACGGCGAAACTATTCCAACGCACATTCACTTTGAAAACAATGCTGGTGACTTTGAAAATGATTATCGCTTTATGAACAAAGCAATTATCGAAGAGAAGTTGAAGACTGTAACATTCAAAGGTGCTGCTTGGGCAGTAGAATTTAAACCTAGCGTTTCTAGTATTGGGCGCATGAAGTTAATGAGTGCTGCACATTCAGAAGAGCCTACGTTTAATGTTACTACTAAAGTAACTGGTGGTGCAACTGATCTAGTGTTTAGCTTTGGAGATGCAAGTACACACGCAGGTGAGTTTGTATTCCAGAACGCAGTAGAAGGCAAGCTACAGCACACATGGAGTTGGCCTGTTGCACAAGTACAAGCAGTACTTAATTTAACTGGCGATCTTACAATGAGCATTAGTGATCAAGGTGCTATGAAGATTAGTGTTGATTCGGGTATGGCAACATACGATTACATCTTGCCAGCACAGAGTAAGTAATATGACTTCGGCGCAAATAACCTTTGCCGTCCTAAGTTGGTTGGCGTTAACCGGTTTCATTTATACTGTTACTGGTTGGCGCAACATTATAGACTGTTACAAGCTCTGGTTCACTAGAGAATACTGGACCAACTACAATGTTATTGAAGCAGCAAGTTGGATCGCAAAAGCAGCAATAATTATTCCAGCACTTATTTTTGGAAATAATATTTGGCAATTATATTTTGTAGCACTAGTTACTAGCTTGTCTCTTATTTGGGCAAGTAATAAAAAACTATTACCTACACTAGTTGGATTTAACACTTTGTGGATTTGGCTTAGTATGATGGTAATAGCACAAAATATTATAGGAAATTAGATGAACAAAGATTTAACAGAAGCACAACAAGACTATGCACACTTTCTGCCTGCACTTAGCGGTTTCTATGCAACATATGTAGGCAAGCAACGATACCCAGATCCTGTAAAAGGTCCGTATGTTCCAGCTTCTCGTATACCTAATAATTTTGCTAATGATATGGAAAGTCTTAACTATCTTAATAAATCAGAAGGAGCGTTCCAGTACAAATGGACGCTTTACTCTGCAGGACATGCTGAACTTGATGTTAATAAGTTTAGTCCTAAAGAAGATATGGTCCGTAACAGAGATAGAGAAAACACTTGGATGCTAGGTGACTCAGGTGGTTTTCAAATTGGTAAAGGTGTTTGGGAAGGTGATTGGAAAGATCCTAACTGTCCTAAGGCACAAAAGAAGCGCGACGGAGTGTTACGTTGGATGGATGCATACATGGACTATGGTATGATCTTAGATATTCCAGCCTGGGTTGCACGTAGCCCTGCAGGTGCTAAAGCTACTGGCATTAGCACATATCAAGAAGCAGTTGCAGCTACCCGTATTAATAACGACTATTGGATGAAGCATAGAACAGGCGCTTGTAAGTTCCTTAACGTATTGCAAGGTGAGAATCATGCAGACGCTGATGACTGGTACGAGCAAATGAAAGACTATTGTGATCCAGTTAAGTATCCTGACAATCATTTTAATGGTTGGTCAATGGGTGGACAAAATATGTGCGATGTGCATTTGGTTCTTAAACGTCTAGTTGCGTTGCACTATGATAACCTGTTACAGCAAGATGTACACGATGTAATGCACTTCTTAGGCACAAGTAAACTAGAGTGGGCTTGCTTGCTTACAGACATTCAGCGGGCTGTACGCAAGTACTATAACCCAAACTTTATGATTACCTTTGATTGCGCAAGTCCGTTCTTAGCTACAGCTAACGGACAAGTGTATACTTCAGTAGAAACACCAGACAGAGGTAAATGGACTTACCGCATGGTTCCTAGTGTTGACGAACTAAAGTACGCTAACGACACCCGAACATTTAAAGACGCAACATTACAAGATGGAATCTTTAAGAACTTTGAAGATAGTCCACTAACTGACGGTTTGTTAGTTAACGATATTTGCACTTATGCAAAAGGCGATAGGAATAAAATTAATGTTCCTAAAGTAAGTGCAGGTGAAGTTGAACTTGATAAAAATGATCAACCTGTCTTAGATGAAGCTGGTGCTCCTATTGTCCGTAAGAAAGACTCAACTAGCTGGGATAGCTTTAGTTATGCTATACAGATGGGTCACAATGTATGGACTCATGTTAACGCTGTACAAGAAGCTAACAGACAATATGACGCTGGCGTTATTCCTAAAATGCTTGTACAAGAAAAGTTTGACAGGATCTTATTTAGAGATGTTGTAGAAGAAATATTTTCTAAGACAACCCGAGAAGAATCGTTAGATGTTATTGATAGTTATACAAAGTTTTGGATGGCTATACCCGGCACACGTGGCGCTATTGGAAAGAAGACTGTAAATAGCTCTACGTTTTTTGAAGCGTTGTTTGAAGTTGACACTCCAGACAATTCAGAAGAAGATACTTTAGATGAATTAAAACTAGAGGAATTAACGGATGAGCAACTTTGAAAACACTGAAGATAAACTCCGAGCGCATTATAGCGAACTTGAGCGTAAGCACAGAGAACTCGACATTGAAATAGAAACGCGGTTTGGCAACATAACAGTAAGTGAAGAAGTTCGCAGAATGAAAACTATGAAGCTTTATCTTAAAGATGAAATGCACCGTATTAACGCATATCTGATACAACAAGGATTACAATGAAACGAGATTACTTTAACGGCGAAGATGATACAATAATTTTCTTTACAGGTATAGAAGTTGAAAAGACTCCTGCATTTGGAATGAAGACATTGTTTGTTACTGGCATTCAAGACTATATTGAAATTATGGAGTTTTATAATAGAGAAGATTGCGAACATATTTTCTTTGGTGCTAATCACAGTTACGCTCCTGTACTACCGGAAGAGTTTGAAGACTGGGATTTAATGATCCGGACGTTTTTAGATAAAGGTATCTTATGCAGTTTAGATATTCCAAGTACTATTAATTTAGAATGGTTCTTAGAAGGCGGACTAACTGAAACTAATAACTTTATTCCGCAACTACGTGTTGTAGTTCCATATGTTAACCAATGGCCTTACAATACAATGATTAAGATTGACGACAAAGATTTTAAGGCTTCAAATCCAGGTGTATGGTGTCATAGCTTACACGACTTAATGGATCGTAATAAATTTACGGATTGGAGTAAATATGGGCTTGACAAAGTCCTAAAGTGAAAGTATAATAGTAATATGCAAGAACGCTATCATGACTATATCTTACGCAGAATGAAGGAAGACAGAATGAACCAAGAAGCAACTAAAAGTATCTGGGTAACCTTTCGTAAGGAAGGTGTACATATGTATCCAGGTGCTGACACAGATCCTAAATTAGCAACTGGCGATTGGGATGATGTATCATTCTTAGGTGTTCCGCATCGCCATATTTTTCATTTTAAAGTTCGCATCGAAGTGTTTCACGATGATCGCGATATTGAATTCATTCAGTTTAAACGCTGGATCGAACGGTTGTATGCACAAGATGTAATACAACTAAATCACAAGTCATGTGAGATGATTGCAGATGACTTGTATGAAGAAATTTCCGCAAAGTACCCCAGCCGCTTTGTAGAGATTGATGTCGCTGAAGATGGCGAAAACGGCTGTACTAACTTTTATCCATCACATACATAAGGAATTTGGATATGACCATCGCGAACCACACTGTAAATAAGGTATTTAACGACCTTGATCAGTTCCGTGACTACTGCCGCTTTGAAGGCAAAGTCTTTAATGAAGCAGACCTATACAAGAAGGAAGCACCAGTTTGGATTGCTTACCAGAAGTATCAAGGTTGGTTACGTGCGAAAGCGCGTAATGCAGGAAAACCGTTTACCCCTAAACCCCGTCCAGATCACCGGAGCCGATAAACATGACAGTCTTCATCGTAGACATTGAAGCAGTAGACACTCGTTATACTAAACAGTGGAAAGAGTATTTGCCTAAACAATTACAACGTGCTATTGATGAGGACGTTATTGTTATATCGGGTGGAGAAACTCCTCAGGCAACTACGCCTGGCGCATTTCTTAACTTCGGCGGTACGAACGTTTACAAGAGTAAGCAATTAGAAACTATTGGCGAAATGTTCTGCAAAGGACAAATCGCTGATGGTGACTATTTTTTATATACAGACGCTTGGAACCCAACTGTTATACAATTAAAGTATATGGCAGAGTTACTAGATGTTAACATTACTATTGGCGGCTTATGGCATGCTGGTAGTTATGATCCACAAGACTTTTTAGGTAGACTAATAGGTGACAAACCGTGGGTTAGACATGCTGAACAAAGTATGTATGAATGTTACGATGATAACTTTTTTGCAAGCGAATTCCATATTGACTTGTTTGCTGAAAGCTTAAATATTGATGATGACAAAACACATCGTGTTGGTTGGCCTATGGAGTATCTTAAGGATAGCTTAGTACAATATAAAGGTATGGAGAAGCGAGACTTGATCTTGTTTCCGCATCGTGTTGCACCTGAGAAGCAAGTTGATATCTTTAGAGACCTTGCAGACCGATTACCGCAATATGAGTTTGTTGTTTGTCAAGATCAAGAACTTTCAAAGAACGAATATCACAATTTGCTAGGTGAAGCTAAGATGGTGTTTAGTGCTAACTTGCAAGAAACACTTGGCATTAGTTGGTACGAAGGTGCATTAGTAGATGCTATTCCTATGATGCCAGATAGACTAAGCTATAGTGAAATGGCAACTCCAGAATTTTTATACCCAAGTGCGTGGACTGAAAACTTTGATGCGTACTTGCATAACAGAGATAAAGTAGTTGCACGTATTATAGAATATATGGAAAACTACAGTGACTTTTTAGTTGGTATAAACAAGCAAGTAACAAAATTAAACAAAGACTTTTTTAGTGGAGAAGCATTATATGACACAATCAGTAATTAATACCCAGCTAAACTTAGATTTATCCGATACAGTAGTTGCTGGTACAAGTACATATACTATTAGTTCATCTGCAGGAAGTACTAGTAGTCATGTAACTATACCAACTAATTATACCTTTGATACGTTAACTGGTAATGGTAATACTGCTCATGCCTTTACTGGTCCTTCAGTAAATACAACTATTACTGGACTTAGTGACAATATTACCATTAAGCCGGAATTATGGTCAGAAGCACTACCTGATGTATATACCGTAAACAATATGTGCGAACAATACCCTGCACTCGCTAAAGCATACGAAAATTTTAAAACTGTGTACAAGCTAGTCGAACAAGACTACAAAGGGAAACAGGAAGGCCAAAGTGAATTTAATTTCTAAATGTATGGACTTACTAGGAAGGCGCAGAGTTATTACAGAACGTGATAGCAATATGCCTTACCTAGTACGTTATTATGTTTTTTTAAAAGAAAGAAACCGTTTTCCTTTTAACATTACATTACATAAAGTATTAAAGAGCGATGAATGTACACTACATGATCATCCTTGGTCATATGCTACATTTATTATTAAAGGCGGGTATTGGGAATTTATTCCAGTTGTATCTAGAGAAGGATTTGTTGTAGGTGCTACTGCTGAGTGGCGCGGACCTGGACATTTTCGTAGACGCCCAGCTACTGACTTGCATTATTTAACATTAGACAAAGACGAACACGGAAACGAGATACCATGTTGGAGTTTGTTCTTTATGGGTAAGAAGGCAAAGGATTGGGGATTTATGAAGTTCTTTAGTCATAAAGAACAAAGTGATATATATAAACAAGGCTACCAATGGGTTAGTCATACTGAATACTTAGCAAGAGGCGCAAAGGATGAATAAGTGCATTGCATTAGCAATTGTATGTATAATGACAACAGGGTGTTCAGCAATCGCAGTTGTCGATGTAGCTGCATCAACAGCAATATATGCAGGTAAAACAGTTGTAAATACCGTAGACTTAATAACACCTGATATAATTAACCACGAGGATTAAAGATGATTAAGAAACATTACTATAGCTGGTCTGAGATTGAACGTATGTGTGTAAGCATCGTTAATCAAATGTACACTGACAACTGGCGTCCTGATTACATTGTAGGTCTTACACGCGGTGGCAATGTACCTGCTACTATTATTAGTAATATGACTGGCATACGTTGCGAAGCACTTAAAGTAAGTTTGCGTGATGATAACAGTGAAAGCGAATCTAACTGCTGGATGGCAGAAGATGCATTTGGTTACGAAAGTGAACCACGTGCTACAGCAGGTCCATTACGTAAGAACATCCTTATTGTAGATGATATCAACGATACTGGTGCTACTTTCAATTGGATCAAGGAAGACTGGCCTTCAGGTTGTTTGCCGATGGATAAAAGTTGGGGAACAGTTTGGGATCAAAATGTACGTTTTGCTACACTAACAGAAAACTTAGCAAGCGACTTTAGTCAAGTAAGATACACTTGTCACGAAATTAACAAAGCAGAAGAAGATGTATGGCTTGTTTACCCTTGGGAAAACGTAGCAGAATACAAATAACAACAAAGGAAAAAGGAAATGAACTTGAAAGAACAATTAGTCAAAGCAGCACGTATGCATGCCGAAGGTGAGCTAGAACGTGCAAAAACTAATATCATGGTGTATATGAATAATGCAACTGGTATCGGAGAGCATAGCGATATTGTCGAAGCCATTCAAGAAGAACTTGATAAAATGGCTCATGCAGAAGATCGTATTGAAATGTTAGAAAAATATTTTAGTGCTTGACACAGACCTAAATATAGTGTATAATACATATATGTGTATTAGAAATATGACATCCACGTCTTAAACTCGGAGTAATTAATGAACAAAATAGTACAAATTAAAGCCCGGCTTGAAGAAGCAAACATTCGCCATTGGGCTGGCGATAACATTAGTGAAGTATTACATGAAGGCGATAAAGAAGCTCTTATTGAAGATGCAACTGTTGCATTTGAAGGTGTACTAGATGCACTATTGATTGATAGGTTTAACGATCCTAATAGTAAAGGTACAGCAAAGCGTCTTGCTAAAATGTACTACAATGAAATTATGGCAGGGCGTTATGACGTTATGCCTAGCGCAACTGCATTTCCTAATGATAGCGATGATCGCTATGAAGGTATGTTAGTAGTACGCAGTGAACTTAAAAGTATGTGTTCACATCATCACCAGCCAGTAGCAGGTGTAGCATACATTGGTATTATTGCAGCAGACAAACTAATTGGCCTGTCTAAGTATACACGTATTGCACAGTGGTGTGCTAGACGCGGTACACTACAAGAAGAACTTGCAAACGATATTGCTCGTGAGATTGAGTCTGCAACTGGTGCTGAACACTTAGGTGTTTATATTCAAGCAACACATGGCTGTTGCGAGAACCGCGGTATTATGGCAACTAGTAGTTTAACACAGACTACTGTGCTTAAAGGCGCATTTAAGGATGATAATAGCACAAAGAAAGAGTTTTTTGATAACATTAAACTGCAACAGGAGTTTGCACGATGATAGCATCTCCAGTATTTGAAAAAGGCTATCCATCGCATGAAGCAGTAAATAGAAAGCGAAGTATGAAACTAAGATATTCAGAAGCGTTTTATAGCGTACAAGGCGAAGGCAAGTTTGTAGGAGTACCTAGTGTATTCCTACGCACTTTCGGTTGTAACTTTCGTTGCATGAACTTTGGACTTGGTAAAGACGAACCTAGTCGTGCAGAAAAACAAGCACAAGGTATTATCCGCAATCAAGAAGTAAAAGACTTACTTGACGATGGTATTATTGCAAGGACTGAAAAGTTTACAGACTTGCCTATTATTCATACAGGCTGTGATACGTATGCAAGTATCTATCCTGAATTTAAAAACTTTAACAAACTTGCAGAAGTTGACGAGGTTGTTGAACATTTGTTATCCCTTACTCCAGAAGGCAAGTGGACAATGGATAACGGACAAGACATCCACTTAATTATGACAGGTGGCGAGCCGTTGTTGGCGTGGCAACGATTGTATGTCGAACTATTTGAGCATCCACGTATGCAGGATCTAAAAAATGTCACA
>Ga0209383_1000328_pt1 | contig 34572 bp, 26 predicted proteins | sample CoawatmetaG02DNA_FD_187510 | JGI IMG/M metagenome (GOLD analysis project Ga0209383, IMG submission 187510) | Marine microbial communities from the West Antarctic Peninsula - Coastal water metaG029-DNA (SPAdes) (version 2) | ecosystem: Environmental > Aquatic > Marine > Coastal ... | reverse complement strand
GATAAATTTAACGCCACTGCAGAGACTTCCATGGTTACATACCAGTTAATTACAGGTTCAGACCAAGGTAAGTATATGAGAGTGATGGGAAACAGAGATGCTGCATCATTTGATGAAGATAACATGGTAGAACTTGCTTATTGGAATAAACATGTTATGCCGTATGTCGATAATATGGATGGAAATGTAAGATGGTGGAGAATGAATGGCGCAAGTATCAATTGGAATAACGATTTACCCCCATCTAGATTTGTGAAAATGACAACTTATAATGTTAAAAGAGGTATGATGGCAGACTTTTTTAGAGTTTGGAATAATAATGTTAAACTTCAAAAGGAGCTTGGTTACTCTGGAGTTAGTGGATTATTTATGTTAACTACAGGTGGAGATAAGTATCAGCTTTTAGAAGTTGAACCTTATAATAGTCATGCAGAAGGTATTGGTAAAATGACAGATTCTGATGTTGATTATGTTGATGAATATAATAAAATGTACGGTTGGAGAACGCACAGCAATGACCAGGCAGCATGGAATGCAACAATTGAAAAATGGGGTATCACTGTAGAAACCGCAGAATTAAAAGCTGAAATGTCTACAAAAATGAAATAATTTAAAAAATTATTATTCACAAAAAAGTTGGTTAATTTATTAATCAACTTTTTTTTTATGTTAAATCCTAGTTTTAGCGTTACATTTGCATTCATTTTAATGATATGAGTAATATAGTTGCAATAGTAGGTAGACCGAATGTTGGAAAGTCAACATTTTTTAATAGGCTTGTTCAAAGGCGTGAAGCAATAGTAGATGCTGTTAGCGGCGTTACTAGAGATAGGCATTATGGAAAAAGTGACTGGAATGGTAAAGAGTTTTCTTTAATTGATACTGGTGGATATGTTGTCGGAAGTGATGATGTTTTTGAAAGTGAGATTGATAAGCAAGTCGAATTAGCTATTGATGAATCAGATGCCATTATATTTATGGTTGATGTTGAGTCTGGAGTAACAGCGATGGATGAAGAAGTTGCGAAATTACTTAGAAAGGTTAATAAGCCTGTTTTTTTAGTAGTAAATAAGGTAGATAATTCAACTAGATCAAACAATGCTGTTGAGTTTTATGAATTAGGACTTGGAGAGTATTATACAATAGCTAGTATTAATGGATCAGGAACTGGTGATTTATTAGATGCATTAGTTAAGAACTTTTCTGACGAGCCTGAAGAAGTGAATGATTTGCCTAGATTCGCTGTAGTAGGAAGACCAAATGCTGGAAAATCGTCATTTATAAATGCTTTAATTGGTGAAGAAAGGTATATAGTAACTGATATCCCTGGTACTACAAGAGATTCTATAGATACTAAATACAATAGATTTGGATTTGAATTTAACCTTGTCGATACAGCAGGAATAAGAAGAAAATCTAAGGTCAAGGAAGATCTTGAATTTTATTCTGTTATGCGAAGCGTTAGAGCGATTGAGCATTCGGATGTTTGTATCTTGTTATTAGATGCAACTAGAGGTTTTGATGGTCAAGTAAGGAATATTTTTTGGTTAGCTGAACGAAATAAAAAAGGTGTTGTCATTTTAGTTAATAAATGGGATTTAGTAGAAAAAGATACCCAGTCAACAAAAGATTATGAAAAAATGATCAGAAAGGAAATAGAACCTTTTACTGATGTACCAATTGTTTTTATTTCTACTTTAACTAAACAGCGACTTTTTAAAGCTATAGAAACTGCTGTTGAAGTTTACAAAAACAGAGCAAAAACTTTAAAAACTAGTAAGTTAAACGAAGTATTATTACCGATAATACAAAATTATCCTCCTCCTGCCTATAAGGCAAAATATGTTAAAATTAAGTTTGTGACTCAACTACCAACTCCTCAACCACAATTTGCTTTCTTTTGTAATTTACCACAATATGTTAAGGAACCTTATAAGAGATTTTTAGAAAATAAGCTGAGGGAAAATTTTGATTTCAATGGGGTTCCAGTGGATATATATATGAGAAAAAAGTAGAGCTATAGTTCCTTTTTTATCTTCATCAACCTGTTTTTTATTTCATTTAATTTTTCAATAATCTCAAAATTATTCATAGGTTTTTTCTTAGCCTCCCTTATATAGGTCTTTGCACCTTCAATTGTGAACCCTTTATCTTTAAGTAAATAAAATATCTGCTTTAAAGATGCTACATCTTCAGATGTATATTTTCTTTTACCACTAGTATTTTTTTTTGGGCTTAGGGATTTGAATTCTTTTTCCCAAAAACGTATTAGAGAAGCGTTTACATTAAAAGCATTGGCTAGTTCGCCTATTGAATAATATCTTTTTTCTGGTAACTCAACATTCATTAATCTAAAGATTGGTTTACTAATGATGTTTGTTTAAGTAGTGCATCAAACTCTCTAGCCGTTAGGTTGCCGTAATAAAAATTAACAGGGTTAATTCTCCCTTTATCTTTAAAAACTTCATAATGTAGGTGAGGAGCTTGAGATCTACCCGTGCTACCTACATAACCAATTAAGTCTCCACGTTTAACTTTTTGCCATCTCTTTACATTGTATTTATATAAATGCGCATAAAGACTAGTGTATCCATAACCATGGTCGATTCTGATGTGTTTTCCATAGCCTGATGATCTACTATCTGCTCTTTTAACAACACCATCCCCTGTAGCATATATCGGTGTGCCTCGAGGAGCTGTGAAATCCATTCCATAATGGAATTTCTTTGCTTTTGTAAAAGGGTCAGTTCTTCTTCCATAACCTGACGCTATTCTAGTAAGATCATCATTATTTACAGGTTGAATTGCAGGAATAGCTTGTAGAAACTTCTCTTTTTGCAGCGCTAATTTTGTTATTTCATCTAAGGATTTAGATTGAACGATTATTCTTTTTTGCAAGATGTCAACTCTCTTGTTACTTTCTTTTATTAATTCTGAATAATCATAACCATCAAATTTCTTGTATCTATTTACCCCTCCAAAACCAGCCTTTCTTTTATCATCAGAAATAGGACTTGACTCAAAATAAATTCTATATATGGAATTATCTCTTTCTTCAATATTAGATAAAACCACCTGAGCATCTTCAATTTTATTATTTAATGTGTTGTATTGTAATATCAAGTTTTCAAGTTCTCTAGTCAATGCTTTTTCCTTAGGAGACTCAAAATATGTGCTAGTTAGTAAAATGAAAAATACACTCAAAAAAGTTGATCCAACTAAATAAATTAATATATACTGGAAAACCTCACTTTTTTTCCTCTCGATTTTGCGATAAGAAAGTGATTCAGAGTCGTAATAATATTTTAACTTAGACATGTCTAAAAAAATTATATTTTTGTATTAGTTTTAACATCTAATAACAGGCAAAGATATAAATTGTTTTGCACTATTAATAATATAACGTTTAAGCAGTATAAATAATGGACTCAAATCTTGTAAGAAAACACTTTGTTGAATTTTTTAAAACGAAGTCTCATCAGATTAATACATCCGCTTCTTTAGTAGTGAAAAATGACCCTACATTAATGTTTGTAAACTCTGGTATGGTGCCTTTTAAGGAGTTTTTTTTAGAAAACTCTATTCCAAAATACAAGAGAATTACAAATTCACAAAAATGCTTGCGTGTTTCTGGAAAGCACAATGATTTAGAAGAAGTTGGTTACGATACATATCACCATACTTTTTTTGAAATGCTTGGTAACTGGAGCTTTGGAGATTATTTTAAAGAAGAAGCTATAAACTGGGCTTGGGAATTATTGACAGAAGTTTATAAAATTGATAAAAAAGATTTATATATAACAGTATTTAACGGCTCTGATGATGAAGATAATTTATCGATAGACAATGAAGCTCTAAATATCTGGAAAAAGATTATTCCAGAATCACAAATTTTATATGGAAGTAAAGAAGATAATTTTTGGGAAATGGGAGAACAAGGGCCTTGTGGACCATGCAGTGAAATTCATGTAGATATTAGAAGCCAAAAAGATAAAGATAAAATATCAGCTATAGATCTTGTTAACAAAGATCACCCTCAAGTATTAGAAATTTGGAACTTAGTATTCATGCAATACAACAGAAAAGCTAGCGGTAAATTAGAAGATCTTCCTAATAAACATATTGATACTGGTTTAGGTTTAGAAAGGTTGTGTATGGTATTACAAGGAGTTACTTCTAATTACGATACAGATTTATTCACACCAATAATAGCTGGAATTGAAAAATTATCTCAAATCAGCTATGAAGGTGGTTCATCAAAGACCGATATAGCTATGAGAGTTATATCTGATCATATTAGAGCTGTTTCTTTTTCCATTGCAGATGGGAAGTTGCCAAGTAATAATGGTTCTGGTTATGTGATAAGAAGAATACTTAGAAGAGCTGTTAGGTACGGTTTCTCTTTTCTTGGAACAAAAACGCCTTTTATTTATAAGCTTGTAAATATTTTAACTGAACAGCTAGGGGTAAACTACCCAGAGCTTATTTCTCAAAAAAAATTAATAGAAAATGTTATTAAAGAAGAGGAACTGTCGTTTTTAAGAACACTAGATCAAGGACTTATATTGTTAGATGAGCTTGTTAAGACTTCAACAGATTCCATTATTTCAGGAAAAAAGGCTTTTGAGTTATATGATACTTATGGATTCCCTATTGACCTAACTTCATTAATACTTAATGAAAAGAATTTATCATTAGACATGGATGGCTTTAAGAGTGAGTTAGAGCAACAAAAAAATAGATCAAAAGCAGCAAGTGAATCCTCTACAGAAGATTGGACAGTTTTGATTGACGACCCTTCACAGGAATTTGTTGGTTATGATATTCTTAGCGCTAAAGTTAAAATTACTAAATACAGAAAAGTTAATTCTGTTAAAGGGGGAGACTTATTTCAATTAGTATTTAATACAACTCCTTTTTATGCTGAGGGTGGTGGACAGGTAGGAGATAAGGGATATATAGAGTCAGTAAATGGAGATATTACTTATATATTGACTACAAAGAGAGAAAATAATATTACAATCCACTCTGTAAAAGAACTTCCCCATAATACCAGTGATTTATTCAATGCGGTTGTAGATAATAAATCAAGATCAAAAACAGATTGTAATCACTCTGCTACTCATTTACTTCATCAGTCACTTAGAGAAATTCTAGGTAAACATGTAGAGCAAAAAGGGAGCTCAGTAACTTCAAAACAACTTAGATTTGATTTTTCTCACTATGAAAAAATATCAGAAGGTCAATTAATTGAAATTGAAAATTATGTTAATTCAAGAATTGCTGATAAGATCTCTCTAGTCGAGAGTAGAAAAGTTCCAATGCAAGATGCTATAGATAACGGAGCAATAGCTCTATTTGGTGAAAAATATGAAGATACTGTCCGAACTATTAAATTTGGTGATTCTATAGAATTGTGTGGAGGAACACATGTAAAAAACACTTCTGAAATTTGGCAATTTAAAATAAAATCAGAGGGAGCTATTGCTTCTGGAATTAGAAGAATCGAAGCAATTACTAATGTTGCTGTTAAAGAATATTATAAAGATACTATCACTCAGTATAGTCAAATAAAAGGGCTACTTAACAACAGCAAAAATCCAGTTGTTTCTTTATCAGAATTAAAAAAAGAAAATTTAAAATTAAAAAAACAAGTTGAACTTTTATTAAAAGAAAAATTGCTACAAATAAAAGTCTCTTCTAAAAATGAGATTAAAGATTTAAACGGAATAAATTTTTTAGCTAAAAAAGTTGATCTAGATGTTTCAAACATTAAAAATTTATCTTTTGAATTAGCTGGAGAATTAAAGAATTTGTTTTTGATTTTCATAGCTGAAAACAACTCTAAAGCTACTATTGTATGTTATATCTCTAAAGAATTAGTAAAAACAAAAGGTCTTGATGCTAGAGAAGAAGTTAAAAAACTGTCTGCTTTAATTGATGGAAGTGGAGGAGGTCAAGACTTCTTTGCTACTGCTGGCGGCTCAAATACTGATGGAGTAAGTCTTGCGTTGGATCAAGCTTCTAAAAGGTTTAATTAATTGTACTGATATTTTATATATATAAATTTGTTAAAAAAAGGATCTAAGTTATACAGCATTTTTTACAATAAATGTCCCAAATGCCACCAAGGTATGTTTTGGCACAAAAATAATCCTTATTTAAATGTTTTTAAAAATAATAAACAAGCAAACAGTGAATGTAATAAGTGTCTACTAAAGTACGAGATTGAGCCTGGATTTTGGTTTGGTGCTATGTACGTCAGTTACGCTATTGCAGTTGCTTTTTTGCTTATTTTTGGATTAATTTTGTATAGTTTATTTGAAAATATAGATATGATTACATTAGTAATTACATTGTCATTTCTTGTAATTATATTTTCACCTATAAATCATTTCTTTTCTAGATTAATATGGATTAATATTTTTGTAGATTATAATAATTCAAATTACAAATAGTATAAAAATGAGTTTACCATTTACTGCTTTTTCAAAAGATTATTTAGATGAAATTAAAACATCAATCACAAAATATGTCACTAAAACACCTGTCTTAAGTAATAAAATAATTAATTCAATTTGTGGTGCAGAGATTTTTTTTAAATGTGAAAATTTTCAAAAGTCAGGATCTTTTAAATTTAGAGCAGCTACAAATGCTGTTTTAAATCTTGACTCTTCTCAAAAAAAAAATGGGGTAATTACTCATTCCTCAGGGAATTTTGCACAAGCGTTATCTTTAGCTTCACAAGCACAAAATATTACGGCTCACATAGTAATGCCTAAAAATGCACCTGAATTTAAAAAGCGAGCTGTATTACAATGTAATAATAACTTAGTTGAATGCCAGTCAACAATAATTGACAGGGAAAAAATATCTAAAAAAATTCAAGACAAGTACGACTTAACGTTTATTCATCCTTCTAATAATCTGAATGTTATTTTAGGTAATTCAACGGTAGTTTCTGAGCTTCTAGAAGACCATACTGACCTAGATTATATAATATGCCCAATTGGAGGTGGAGGGTTGATTTCGGGATCTGCATTAGCTTGTGAGGCCTATTCTAGCAGTTGTGAAGTTATTGGAGCTGAACCTACTAATGTAAATGATGCGTATAGATCACTTCAATCTAAACAAATAGAGTATAATTCTACTACCGACACGCTAGCCGATGGGTTAAGGACTAACTTAGGAGACATTAATTTTCCGATAATATTAAAGTATGTAAATACAATTATCTGTATTGACGAAATTGAGATAATTAATGCAATGAAATTAATTTATGACAAACTAGATATGCTAATAGAGCCATCTAGCGCAGTTGCATTTGCTGCTGTACTTAAAGAAAAAGAAAAATTTAAAGGAAAAAAAATTGGTGTAATAATCTCAGGTGGTAATGTAGAAAATAATAATTTACCTTTTTAGTAATTTACCCCTTACACTTTTCCAGGTTAAATTTCTTATGAATTCTCCCTCCTTTTCGTTCACAACAGCGTCTATTTTATTTATTGAAGCCTTAAAGTATCCAACTATTAAATAAATAAAGTAGGTTAAGCTCTTTTTGTTATAAGCTCTCTTTAAAGCTGATAATACACTTAACGTTATTCCAAATCTCATTTTATATAGAGCCTCACCTTGCAAAAATTTTGCACTTTTGTCATAATTAGCCCCAGTTTCTTTTTGATGTTTTACAATAAGGTTAGTGTCTGTTTTTATATTCCATTTATTATATTTTGACAATAAAACATCTATTGTATCCCATCCAATAGATTCTTTTAAACCGCCAATATCTTTAAAGCACTGCTTTCTGTATGATTTTATAGGGCCTCTTACATGTTTTTTTGAGGCAATATTTTCATAAATCCATTTACTTTTTTTCTTTATAAATAAGATTCCAGAAGCCATACCTAAAGAGGAATCTTTCTCGTAAAAACCAACTATTTTTTCAATGTAGTCATTAGGTAGAATGATATCTGCATCAAATTTACATATAACATCATAATTGTTGTCTATGTTATTTAAACCAAAATTAAATGCTTTTATAACTTTTTCACCCGGCAGATGTTTTTGAATAGACTTTGTGCTTATTTCGCTAATCCAATCGAATGTTTCTACATACTTCTTTACTAATGAGGAGCTTTTGTCGTTAGAATTATCATTAACTAACAATAGTTTTTTGACAGTATAGGATTGATTAATAATAGACTCAATGGTTGATTTTATATATTGTTCTTCATTATGAAAAGGAATTATTATATATACGTCCATAACTATTTGTTATAAAATCAGTTGAGTTGGTTTTTTTTAAAAATTTTTAAAAAGCATAGCTTAATAAATACCATATAAAAAAAGGACTTTGAATTATAAGCATTATCAAAAGTCTTTTTGATAAAGAAATCTCATCTCTCCATTCTAGGATAAAACTCCCTTTTTTAAAATACTTATAGAATAGTTTTTTCATAACCTAACCTCTAACTATTTCAATTTAAAATTATAGTTTTCAAATTCTGTTGAGTAAGTCTCTTCTTTATCAGCTCTTTTCTCACTCCAAGTTTTTTTTTCAGTTTTTCGTTTTGCATAAACTATATAGTACCTGGGAGTAAATAGTCTTAGAATAGGTCTTAATCCTATTTTTTTAGCTGGATTTGTCCATTTTTTACTAGATATAATTTCCCACCCTGATTTTTCTAATAACCAATCAAATTGCCAATCTTCAAATTCATGAAAATGTCTATCCCTTTTATCATTTGGGTTTCTGTATGCATTAGAAAACCATAACTTTAAAGGTACACTAGCAATTAGTTTATCTGCTTTTATTTCTCTTAGGGCATTAAATGGCGCTATTAGATGTTCGAAAATTTCAAAAGCAGTTACGACATCGGCTGTTGAGTTTTTAATTGTCTTAAAATCAACATCTATATCTTCTCCATGAGTATTTGAAACTTTATAATTATTTTCTGTCATCATTTCAGAAAATGGATTAGAAACTCCTAAATCTAGAATTTTTTCATCTGTATTTATATGAGTTTTTAGAAAATCTAAAGTTATTCGATATCTCTTATGGGGATAATTATTTTTATACATTTAATATTGATATACTATAGCATTAACATGCATTCCCGCACCGACACTAGCAAACATAATAATATCTCCTTTGTTTAGCTTGTGAGGCTTTAATTCACCTTTTCGTACTATATCAAACAGTGTTGGAACTGTAGCGACTGAGCTATTGCCAAGCTTATGTATATTCATTGGCATTACATTCTCAGGAACTTGCATTTTATATAATCTATAAAATCTTTTTATTATTCCTTCATCCATTTTTTCATTAGCTTGATGAATAAATATCTTTTTTAATTCTTCTATTTTATATCCACTTTTATCTAAACAGCTTTTCATTGCTGCTGGAACATTTGTTAATGCAAATTCATAGATTTTTCGTCCATGCATTTTAATAAATCTTGAGTCATTTCCACTATTTGAATTGTAGGATTTGCCAAAATATAAGTAATAAATCTCCTCATTGGTAAATGATGCTGATTCATGGGCTATAATACCATCTGTCTCATTTGAGGATTCTAAAATAGTAGCTCCGGCTCCATCAGCGTATATCATAGAGTCTCTATCAAACTTGTCTACCACTCTAGAAAGAGTTTCTGAACCTATCACTAAACATTTTTTTGCTATTCCGGATTTAATGAAGCTATTAGCTTGGATTATTCCTTCTACCCATCCTGGGCAGCCAAATAAAATATCGTATGCAACACATTTAGGGTTTTTAATTTTTAAAAGGTGTTTTACTCTAGCGGCTAAACAAGGAAGCATGTCACTTTGATCAGAGGTTGATTTTACATCTCCAAAATTATGTGCTAAAATTATATAGTCTATAGTCTCTTTGTCTATTCCTGAATCTTTTATAGCTTTTTCTGCTGCTAAGTAACCTAAGTCAGATGAATTTAAATTATCACTAGCATATCTTCGTTCATCAATCCCAGTAATCTCTTTTAATTTACCTATTACACTTTCGTTGTCAGATTCTACTTTCGATCCATCTGCATTATAAAATTCATGGTTGGTGAAGTCGTTATTTTTCTTTAAAATTTTAGGTATATAACTGCCAGTACCTGTGATTTTTACATTCATAAACTTATTTTCAAACTATATTATAGATTTTTTTATTATACAATCTAAGTATTTTTTTTGAAATAATTACTCTGTATAGGATTCTATTGGGTCACAACTACACATAAGATTTCTATCTCCATATGCATCATCTACTCTTCTAACGGATGCCCAAAACTTATTCTCTTTTACATATTCTAACGGATAAGCAGCCTTTGCTCTTGAATAGTCGTATTCCCATTTATCTGATGTAACCATTTCCAAGGTATGCGGGGCATTCTTTAATAGATTGCTAGTGTCTTGCATCGAACAAGTTTCAATTTCCTTTCTAATTTCTAACATTGCATCACAAAAACGATCAAGTTCCCCTTTGCTTTCGCTTTCTGTTGGTTCTATCATCATTGTTCCAGCTACAGGAAAAGAAACTGTTGGAGAATGAAAGCCATAATCCATTAATCTTTTTGCGATATCAGTTACTTCAATTCCATTTGCTTTAAATGGCCTACAATCAATTATCATTTCATGAGCTGCTCTACCATTTTCACCAGAGTACAATACTTCGTAATTTCCGGATAATCTTTCTTTTATATAGTTGGCATTCAAAATAGCAATCTTAGTAGAGTTTGTTACTCCTTCACTACCTAACATTTTTATGTAACCATAAGAAATTAGGCATGCAAGTGCAGAGCCAAATGGTGCAGAAGATATTGAGTCTATTGCTTTAGTTCCACCTGTTTTTATTATTGGGTTTGATGGCAGAAATGGTGCTAATTGTTTAGCAACACAAATTGGTCCGACTCCAGGACCTCCACCTCCATGAGGTATAGCAAATGTCTTGTGAAGGTTTAGGTGGCAAACATCAGCTCCAATTGCTGCTGGATTAGTTAGTCCAACTTGAGCATTCATATTTGCACCATCCATGTATACTTGCCCTCCATTTTCATGAATAATATTTGTTATATCAACAATATCAGCTTCGAAAACTCCGTGGGTAGACGGATAGGTTATCATTAAGGCAGCTAAATTTTCTTTATGTTCTATTGCTTTACTTTTTAGATCTTCAATATCAATATTCCCATCATCGGATGCTTTGGTAACTATCACCTTCATTCCTGCCATAACTGCGCTTGCTGGGTTTGTACCATGCGCAGAAGAAGGTATTAAGCATATATTTCTATTATGATCCCCATTGTCTTGATGATATGCTCTAATTACCATTAGTCCTGCAAACTCCCCTTGTGCTCCTGAGTTAGGCTGCAGAGATGTGGCAGCAAAGCCAGTAATAGCTGATAATTGATTTTCTAAATTTTTCAAGATATACTGATAACCCCTTGCTTGAAATATTGGAGCAAATGGATGTATATTTATCCATCTATTCCAACTAAGAGGTAGCATTTCTGCAGCAGCATTTAATTTCATTGTACAAGAACCTAGCGGGATCATAGAATGAGTTAATGATAAATCTTTTCTTTCTAACGAAACAATATATCTCATTAGTTCAGTCTCAGAATGATATTTATTAAAAACAGAATTAGTTAAAAAAGCAGTCTTTCTTATTAAATTATCAGGGATCTTACTTTCGTTTTTTAAGTTGATTATCTTATCGGTACTATTGTTTGTTGCTACAGAAAAAATTGAAACTATGGTATTTAAATCATCAATAGTTGTAGTTTCATTTATTGATATTGAGACTGTATTTTCATCAGGGTAATAAAAGTTAACCTCATTTAAATTAGCTTCACTTTTTATTTTTTCAATATCAATGCTAATTCTAATAGTATCAAAGAAATGATTATTTAATTGCTTTAATCCTAATGAAGTTAATTTTTCAGCTAAAACAATAGTACTGTTATGAACTTTATTTGCTATGTTCTTTAATCCACTAGGACCGTGATAAACGGAATACATTCCGGCCATTACTGCTAATAAAACCTGAGATGTACAAATGTTAGATGTAGCTTTATCTCTTTTAATATGCTGCTCTCTAGTTTGTAGTGCCATTCTAAGAGCTCTATCTCCATTAGTATCTACTGTCACTCCAATAATTCTTCCGGGGATACTTCTTTTATAAATCTCTTTAGTGGCAAAATATGCTGCATGTGGACCTCCGTAGCCCAGAGGAATCCCAAATCTTTGAGTTGTTCCTACCACTACATCAGCTCCGAACTTTCCTGGTGATTCTAAAATCGTTAAACTTAGAATATCTGCAGCAACCGCTATTTTTATATTATTATCATTACAATTTTTAATAAATTTAGAGCTGTCATTTACTTCTCCATTAGCACTCGGGTATTGAATAAATGCTCCATAAAATTCATTAGAATCAAAGCTGAATTTATTTTCATCTTCTACAACAAGCTCAATACCTAAAGGATTAGATCTTGTTTTTAATAGAGAAAGAGTTTGTGGAAATATATTTTTAGAAACAAAAAATTTATTAATATTATTTTTTTTCTGATCTCTAGATCTAACTGCAAAAAGTAGTGTCATCGCTTCTGCTGCTGCTGTACTTTCATCTAATAGGGACGCATTCGCTAATTCCATACCAGTTAAATCACATACCATGGTTTGAAAGTTTAACAAAGCTTCAAGCCTTCCTTGGGCTATTTCAGCTTGATAAGGAGTGTAAGCAGTGTACCATCCTGGACTTTCTAATATGTTTCTTTGAATAACAGCAGGTAAATAAGATCTATTATATCCTAAACCTATGTATGTTTTAAATACTTTATTTAAGTGAGATATAGTCTTTAAATGCATTAAATAATCCGATTCACTTAACGGATCTTCTAATTCAAGAGCATTTTTTAACCTGATATTTTCAGGGATTGTATCTTCAATTAATTCGTCAATAGATGACGCATTGACAGTTTTAAGCATTAGTTTTATATCAGACTCTCTAGGTCCAATATGTCTTCTTGAAAAAGATTCTGTGTTCATAGCAAAAATCAAAATTTATACATGCAAAAGTAATTAATTATTGATATTTTTATCACATTATTTTTTTAATAAATATTAAATAATTAGACAACTTATTAACATTAAAAATATCACTTCCAAACTATTTAATTTTTATATTAATTCTAGCATGCACGTTTCATTAGCGGTTGTATGTATTCAAGTATTAACTTTTTTTAAATTCGATATAACTTTAAATTATAGTTTACTTCTTTTTACCTTTTTGTCAACGTTAGTTGCATATAATTTTATTAAGTATTTTGAATTAAGTTTAGCTAAAGGCATCTTATATAGTAAGTCACTTAAATTAATTTACTCTATAACTATTGTTTCATTTATCTCTTGTCTTTTTATAATACCAATGCTGTCTAACCTTGAGTTGATCACCATTTTTATAATCAGCTCACTAACGGTACTTTATATTTTACCTATCAATTCATTAAATAAACAAAAGAAAAACCTTAGAAATACAGAGGGTATTAAAATATTTATTGTAGCAGCTACTTGGAGTTTATTAACAGTTTTACTGCCAATTATTGATTTCTTTGATAAGATAGATGTTATTGGAGTGATCTACTTTATTCAAATTTTTATTTATGTATTTGTAGCTATTATTCCCTTTGATATAAGAGATTTAAATTTAGATATAAAAAATCTAAATACAGTTCCTCAAAATATTGGGATTCAAAGGGCTAAGAATCTTGGGATTATTTTACTTTTTGTTTTTATTATTTTAGATTTTGTCCAAATAATTCTTTTAGAACATGTTAATTTAACTTCGGTTTTAATAAATATTATAATTTGTATTATTCTGTCAATTTTACTTTTCAATTCTAGAAAAAATCAAACTAAATATTATGCATCATTTTGGGTTGAGTCACTTCCTATTTTTTGGCTATTATTAAATCTAATTTTATACTATTTGAGACCTTTTTAGTAATGCATCAATTGTTGGTTTACGTCCTCTGAACTTAATGTATAAATCCATTGGGTCTTCAGTTCCTCCTTTAGAAAGAATATTGTTTTTAAATTTCGAAGCAATTTTTTTATTAAAAATCCCTTGTTCTTTAAAGTATTCAAATGCATCGGCATCTAACACTTCAGCCCATTTATAGCTGTAATAACCAGCAGAGTAACCTCCTTGAAAAATATGTGAAAATCCAGTACTCATGCAGACTTCATTAAGCTCTTTTGTAAATGTTAATTTTTCCAGAACTTTAGATTCATATTTCTTGACATCTTTAATTTCTTCTGGATTAATATTATGCCAATTCATGTCTAATAGCCCTATGCTTAATTGTCTAAGAGTTTGACTTGCCTGGTTATAATTAGCACTCTTTTTTATTTTTTTTATTAGATCTATTGGAATTACCTTCTTAGTTTCATAATGAAATGCAAAAAGATTTAATGCCTCTTTTTCGTAGCACCAATTTTCAAATATTTGACTTGGTAACTCTACAAAATCCCAGGAAACATTAGTTCCTGAAAGACTTTTAAAAGTTGTATTTGCTAAAATTCCATGTAATGCATGTCCAAACTCATGAAATAAAGTAGTTACTTCATAAAAAGTCAGTAGTGAGGGTTTGTTTTTTGTTGGTTTAGTGAAATTACAAACAATTGAAATATGAGGTCTTTCGTTAGTATTTTTATATTTATACTGTGGTTTATATGAAGTCATCCAAGCTCCACCTCGTTTGCCTTTTCTGGGATGAAAATCTGTATAAAGTAATGCTATAAAGTTATTTTTATCATCTGTGACTTCGTAAGTTTTCACTTCTTCATTATAGGTATCTACATCAAGTAATTCTTTAAAGTTTAAACCATATAATTTATTACTCACTGTAAAAGCACCTTGTAAAACGTTTTGTAGACTGAAATAAGGCTTTAATTCTTCTTGATCAATATTGAATTTATGTTTTTTATACATCTCAGAGTAAAAAGCGGTATCCCATTTTTCTAATCTCTCAATATTATCTATATCTTTTGCATAATCCTCAAGTACTTTAAATTCTTTTATTGCTGCAGGTTTAACTTTTTTTACTAAATCTTCTAAGAAATCCATCACAGTTTTTGTGCTTTTGGCCATTCTTTCTTCTAATATATATTCAGAATAAGATATATATCCAAGAAGCGTAGCTTTCTTGTATCTTAAGTTAACAATTTCAAGAACTATCTTTTGATTATCGAATTTATTATTCTTGAAAGCTCTTTGTCCAAAGGCAATAGTAATTTCTTTTCTCAATAGACGATTTTTACAATAAGTCACTAGTGCTGAATAACTAGGGTAATCTAATGTAAATAACCATCCTTTTTTATTTTTTGATTCTGCTAACATTTTAGCTGCTTCAATGTGATCATCAGAGAGTCCATCTAATTTATTGATATTATTAACTAGTAGTTCAAAGTCATTAGTTTCTTTCAATAGATTTTGGCCAAAATCTAGAGACAACTTACTTAGCTTGATATCAATATCTCTTAGCTTATCTTTATTTTCAGCATTAAGATTTGCGCCATTTCTTAAAAAAGATTTATACGTCTTGTTAAGTAAAGTGCTTTTTTCTGTTGTTAAAGTGCTTTTATCTAAAGTGTTGTATACAGAGTTTATTTTGTTATATAATTTATCGTTTAATAAAATATAGTTTTTAAGCTTACTGAGTATTGGAGATATTTCAATTGCAATTTCTTGAATTTCTTCATTAGTTTCAGCAGAATTTAGATTAAAAAATATTGATGTGATTCTATCCAATTTTATGCCGGTATAATCAAGAGCTTCTATAGTGTTTTCAAATGTCGGCTTATTTTTATTATCGATAATCAAGTCTATTTCAAACTTAAGCTCTTTTATAGCTAATTCAATAGATGATAAATAATCGGAATTTTTTATTTGATTAAATGGTGCGTAATCAAAGTTAGTAAGAAGAATACTCATATTGTCTATAAATTTTTAGAAGAGTCAATTGAATTCTTTTCTAAACTATTTTTATAGAACTCTAGCTTATCTGCAATGTTCTTGTCAAATGTAGCTATTATTTGTGCTGCTAATATTCCAGCATTTTTAGATGCATTTAAAGCCACAGTTGCAACAGGAACACCGTTTGGCATTTGTAAAATAGATAAAATTGAATCCCAACCATCTAAAGAGTTACTAGATTTAACAGGCACTCCAATAACTGGTATTGTTGTTAGTGATGCAACCATTCCAGGTAGATGAGCTGCTCCGCCAGCACCCGCAATAATAACTTTTAGTCCTCTTTTTTTTGCATTTTTAGCATAATCAAACATTTTTTGAGGAGTTCTGTGTGCAGAAACTATATCCACTTCAATTTCAATTTCAAATTCTTTTAAAATATCTATTGCATTTTGCATTACTGGAAGATCACTTTTGCTTCCCATTATTATTCCAACTTGTATCATAGCCTATTTACTTATTACTTTAATTGATTTTCTAATACTATTCGCAAATTCTTTTGCTTTACTTAAATTCTTATTTACTACCGTAATGTGTCCCATTTTTCTATTTGGTTTAGTTTCTTTTTTTCCATAGATGTGAATACTTGCACCAGGTATATTTAATGTATTCTCTATGTTGTCATAAACCGCTTCACCAAAATAATTTTCTTCACCAACTAAATTTATCATAACTCCAGGAATTTTTATAGACGTATTTCCTAAACTCAAGTTTAATATAGCCCTTAGGTGTTGTTCGAATTGAGATATCATGCAACACTCAATTGTATGATGACCAGAATTATGCGGTCTTGGAGCTACTTCATTTATCAATAGTTCATCATCATTAGTTAAAAAAATCTCTATAGCTAGTAAGCCTACGTGATTGAATGCTCTTGATGTGTCTAATGCTAACTTAATTACCTTATTATTCAATTCATCTGAAATTTGAGCCGGACAAATTACTTTGTCTACTAAATTAGCTTGGTTAAACTCCATTTCTACAGTTGGAAAGTATGCTTCTTGTCCATTGTTGTTTCTAGCAACTATTACAGACAATTCTTTCTTTATTGAAACCTTGTTTTCTACAATACATTCAATATTTGGTAGATTTTTAAGCTCTGTAATGTTATTTATTAATTTCACTCCTTTACCGTCATAGCCAAATCTAGCACTTTTCCAAATAAAGGGATATTTATATTTTTCATTTTCTAAACCTTCAATTATGTCATTAATAGTATCACATGTCTTAAAAAAAGAAGAGGGTAACCTATGTTTTAAATAAAATTCTTTTTGAACTGATTTATTTTGAATTGTTTTAATATTTGCTGATGAAGGATATACTTTTACGCCTTCCTCTTCTAATTTTTTCAGTGCATCTGTATTAACATTCTCAATCTCTATTGTAAGGACTTCTACATTTTTACCAAAATTGTATACATCATCGTAACTTAATAAATCACCTACAACAAAATTATCCACTAGCTTACTACATGGAGCTTCTTTGTTAGAGTCCATAACTTTACAGCTAATATTTAGCTTATTAGCTTCATTAATCAACATTTTCCCAAGTTGACCTCCACCCAATATTCCTAATTTGTTATGTGCGGTATAAAAGTTCATCATTAAATATATCTGCAAAAATACGTTTTAAAATTAAATCAAAAAATAGATTAACCTTTTCAATTGATTATATTTGTTTTTTTAAATTTTATAGTAAACCACACATGATAAATATTGTATTATTTGGTCCCCCAGGGGCAGGTAAAGGCACTCAGGCTGATTTTTTAAAGCTTAAGTTTAATTTATTTCACATATCAACTGGTGATGTTTTTAGGTTTAATATAAAAAACAACACACCTCTTGGCCTTATGGCAAAATCATATATTGATAAAGGAGATTTGGTTCCTGACCAAGTTACAATTGACATGTTAAATGAGGTTGTACGAAAAAACTTAGATTCTAATGGCTTTATTTTTGATGGCTTTCCAAGAACTAATAATCAGGCTTTAGCCTTGGATTCTTTAATGGCAGAAAACAACTCTACTATAAGTGCTATGATTGCTCTTGAAGTTGATGATAAAGTATTAATTTCTAGATTATTAGAAAGAGGTAAGACAAGTGGGAGAATTGACGATTCTAATGAAGTTATTATTCAAAATAGAATATCTGAATATTATAAAAAGACTGCAATATTAAAGGGTTTTTACTTGAAGAAGAATAGATACTTTGGAGTAGACGGACAGGGAAGTATTGAACATATAACCGATAGACTTAGTAGTGTAATTGAATCACTTTAATAATTAATTAAATGACTGAAGGTAACTTTGTTGATTACGTTAAAATATTTGTAACATCTGGTAACGGAGGTAGAGGCTCCATGCACTTGCATAGAGAAAAATATATCACCAAAGGTGGTCCTGATGGTGGAGATGGAGGTAGAGGTGGTCATATAATTTTAAGAGGAAACTCGAATTATTGGACACTATTACATCTCAAATTTAAAAGACATATTAGAGCTGGCCACGGAGGTCACGGAAGTAAGAGTAGAAGTACAGGAGCAGATGGATCTGATTCATTTATTGAAGTACCTTTAGGAACTGTTGTAAGAGACACCTTTACTAATGAAATTGTTTTTGAGATTACTGATGAGGGTGAAGAAAAAATAATCTGTCAAGGTGGAATGGGTGGAAGAGGTAATTGGCATTTTAAATCTCCAACAAACCAAACTCCAAGATATTCACAGCCAGGAATACCATTAGAAGAGAAACAAATTACGCTAGAGTTAAAAGTTTTAGCAGATGTAGGTTTAGTAGGTTTTCCAAATGCAGGAAAATCAACTCTTTTGTCTGTTATAACTTCTGCAAAACCAAAAATTGCGGATTATGAATTTACAACCCTTAAACCAAATTTAGGAATTGTTAAATACAGAGATTATAAGACTTTCGTAATGGCAGACATACCTGGAATTATCGAGGGTGCAGCTGAAGGAAAAGGATTGGGACACTATTTTTTAAGACATATTGAAAGAAATTCCACCCTTTTATTTATGATTCCAGCGGATGCTAACTGCATTAAAAAACAATATGATATCCTTTTAAGCGAACTAAAAAGATATAACCCTGAAATGCTTGACAAAAACAGGTTAATTGCGATAACTAAATCAGACCTTTTAGACGAAGAGTTAACAGTCGAATTAACCAAAGAGTTAGACCATAATCTAGATATTGATTATATATTTATATCATCTCTTACTACCAAGGGAATAGATAAGTTAAAAGATAAACTTTGGTTAATGCTTAATAATTAAAACAGATTAAATGAGAGTTCATTTCATTGCCATTGGTGGTGCAGCTATGCACAATTTAGCGATAGCTTTAAAAGTTAAAAAATATCATATCACAGGAAGTGATGATATTATCAATGACCCATCAAAATCAAGATTACAGTCATATAATTTATATCCAAATGACTTAGGCTGGTTTGAAGATAGAATCACAAATGATATAGATGCAATCGTACTAGGTATGCATGCTAAAATTGATAACCCCGAATTATTAAAAGCTAAAGAGCTAAATCTTAAAATATATTCTTATCCAGAGTTTATATACGAGCAGTGTAAATTTAAAACTAGAGTAGTTATTGGAGGTAGTCATGGAAAAACTACTATTACATCTATGATACTTCATGTGATGAATTTTTATGATAAGGATGTAGATTACATGGTAGGTGCACAATTAGAAGGTTTTGATGTAATGGTAAAATTAACTGAAGAAAATGATTTTATTGTTTTAGAGGGTGATGAGTATTTGTCCTCTCCAATTGATAGAAGACCCAAGTTTCATCTGTATAATCCAAATATTGCTTTAATTAGTGGTATTTCATGGGATCATATAAATGTTTTCCCAACATATGAAATTTATAAAAAACAATTTGAAATTTTTGTAGAATCTATTGTTGAGGGAGGGAGTATTACATATAACTCTGAAGATTTAGATACAAACGAAATTGTAAATAATACTACTAGGAGCATAAGAAAATTTGACTACTCTACACCTGAATTTTCTATAAATAATGGTATCACTTATTTACAGACCACAGAAGGGGAATTACCATTAGAGATTTTCGGTAAACATAACTTGAGTAACCTTATGGGTGCTAAATGGATTTGTCAGCATATGGGAATAGATGAGGATGATTTTTATCAAGCAATCACTTCTTTTAAAGGAGCTAGTAATAGATTAGAAAAAGTATTTACCAACAATGACTCTCATATATATAAAGATTTTGCCCACTCACCTAGTAAAGTAAAAGCAACAGTCAATGCGGTTAAAAATCAATTTGAAGAACATAAAGTTATTGCTTGTTTTGAGCTACATACATTTAGTAGCTTAAATTCTGATTTTATTAATGAATATAAAAACACTCTAAACAGAGCAGACACATCAATAGTTTATTTTTCAAAAACTACATTAGAGTCTAAAAAAATGCAAAAAATTGACTTTAAAGACATTGTTAATGCTTTTAATAATAGCGGTTTGATAGTGTTTGATGATCCATTAAAATTAAAGGAATATTTATTTTCATTAAACTACAATAAATCGGTATTGCTAATGATGAGTTCAGGTAGTTTTGGAAATATTCAGTTTGATGAATTAAAAAATTTATTAAATTAAGTGTATGATATTAGTATATACTCCTATAATAACTAGAAGAATTGAGTATATATTCAAGCACATATTTATTAATATAATTGGAATAAAAGTAAGTTTTACAGCTAAAATTGATGAATTTGTCTCCTTTGAAGGGCCGAAATTTTCTTATGCCCCTAAAAGACTTTCTAATGAGTTTCATATAAAGAGTACTCAAATTTTATTAGAACAAGGATTTTCTGATATTGATATTGAGGTAAAAAAATGGGATGAGACTAAGTGCTTTTTTTATAATGAAAAAGGAAGTATTCAATTTGATATTTTTGGAGCATCTTTTTATCTTATTTCTAGATATGAAGAGTATCTACCACACTTAAAAGATGACTATGGAAGGTTTTCGTTTGAAGAGTCTATTGCATATAAAAATGATTTTTTAGATGAGCCTACTGTAGATATTTGGGCTTATAAATTGAAAGAGGCTTTAAGTACTTTTTTTCCTAATATTACTTTTAAAAATAGAAAATATAAACTTAAGACCATTATTGATGTTCCAAGTGTATTTTATTATAAAAATAAAGGTTTCCTTAGAACTATAAGTGGTGTTTTTACAGACCTTGTAAGGCTAAAGCCAAAAAATATATATTCAAGATTCTTAGTTATATGTAGACTCCAAAAAGACCCATATGACACATTTAAATGGATTATTAATAAACAAAAAAAATCCTCTAGTAAATTTCTATTTTTCTTTCTTGTAGGTAAATTTTCAACTTATGATAAAAACATTAGTTTAGTCAAACAATCATTTGTTAATATTATAAAATTCGTTTCTGATTACTCTAGAGTAGGCCTTAAATTATCTTTTTTTGCACTAAACAATATTGATGTTTTAAAAAAAGAAAAACTTGATATTGAATCTATTACAAACAGAGATTTAATGATTAGTCGAAATTCTTTCTCTAAGATTAACTTACCTACTAATTATAGAGATCTAATTAAATTAAATATAAAAGAAGATTATACAATGGGTTACGTTAATAAAATAGGTTTTAGAGCTAGTACATGCTCTCCTTTTTTGTTTTATGACATCGATAATGAAATGCAAACTCCTTTGCTAGTTAATCCATATAATTTTATGGATTACTCTCTTCTACAAATTAATTCATTTTTAGACAAGAAGGAAAAAGTTATTGAAATGATAAATAAAGTTAAAAATGTCAATGGAACATTCACCTCTGTTTTCCATAACTACACTTTTAGTAATGAAAAAAGATGGCATAGGTTTAAAGAAATATTTGACATTATTATAAATTCAAAACATGGTCAATAAAAACATTAAACATATTTTTTTTGATTTAGATCATACTCTTTGGGATTTTGATAAAAATTCAGAGTTTACATTTAAAAAAATATTTACTATAAATAGTATTGATATAGACATGCATATTTTCCTAGAATGCTATATTCCTATTAACACTAATTACTGGAAACTTTATAGAGATAATGAAATCTCAAAGGATAAATTAAAATACGGTAGACTTAGAGATACTTTCAATGCCTTAGATTTAGATATTTCAACTCAAACCATTTATAAATTATCAGATGATTATGTTAAATACTTATCTTCCTATAATTTTTTAATCGATGGAGCTATTCCAATATTAAATTATCTAAACAGTAAATACGAACTTCACATAATTACTAATGGATTTCAAGAAGTTCAGAATGCTAAATTAATTAATTCTAAAATTGATGGTTATTTTAATTCAATCACTAATTCAGAGATGGCCGGTGTAAAAAAGCCACATCAAAAGATTTTTCAACTTGCAATAAATAAGGCTAGAACTGACTTTGATTCAAGTATTATGATAGGAGATAATTTAGAAGCGGATATCCAAGGTTCTTTAAAAGCTGGAATGAAGGCCATACTATTTAATTATCATAATGATATTGTTCCCGAAGGAATTATATCAATTGACAAATTAATTGATTTAAAGAATTACTTGTAATTAATATTTATACTTACTATTCCATCTTAACTTTAAATATTCTCTAAGTTTATTTTCTTTCATATTTTTAGCTGGTTCATAGAGCTTTGTTTCAACAATTTCATCTGGTAAAAATTCTTGAGCTATAAAATTATTATTAAAATCGTGAGAATATTTATAGTCTTTTCCATAACCCATATCCTTCATCATCTTAGTTGGAGAATTTCTTAGTGAAAGTGGAACTTTTAGATTACCAGTGTCTTCTACTAGTTTTTGTGCCTTGTTAATCGCTAAATAAGAAGAATTACTTTTTTCAGAACTAGCTAAATAAATAACACACTGTGATAAAATTATTCTAGCCTCAGGAAAACCTATGTTAATAACCGATTGAAATGTGTTATTAGCTATAACTAATGCTGTAGGGTTTGCATTTCCAATATCTTCACTAGCTAAAATAATCAATCTTCTAGCAATAAATTTTGGTGTTTCTCCACCTTGAATAAGTCTAGCTAGCCAATAGACTGCGGCATTTGGATCACTTCCTCTTATGGACTTAATAAAAGCAGATATAATATCATAGTGATACTCTCCATCTTTATCATATATAACGTTTGTTTTTTGTAGAGTATTTTCTACATTTTTATTAGTTATAATTATTTTTTCCTCATTTATAGAGTTAATAACAAACTCAAATAAGTTTAACAATTTTCTAGCATCACCATTAGAGATTTTGATTAAAGCCTCAGATTCTTTTAGTTCAATATTTTTTTTACTCAACTCACTATCAACTTTTATTGCTTTATGTAATAATAATTTTAAATATTGATCATCTAAAGAATTCAATGTGTAGGTATGACACCTAGACATCAATGCAGGTATTACCTCAAAGCTTGGGTTTTCTGTTGTTGCTCCAATTAGAGTTATCCAACCTTTTTCAACGGCTTGTAAAAGTGAATCTTGTTGTGATTTGCTAAATCTATGAATCTCATCGATAAATAAAATAGGATTCTTTGTAGTAAAGAGACCAGTATTAGATCTAGATTTTTGAATGACATCTCTCAGGTCTTTTACCCCTGAATTAATTGCACTAAGAGAGTAAAATGGCCTTCCTGTTGTTTTAGATATAACATTAGCTAGTGTAGTTTTTCCTGTTCCAGGAGGACCCCATAATATCATTGAAGGTAAATTGTCATTACTTATAATTTTAGTCAATATTCCTTCATTACCTATTATATGAGGCTGACCAATATAATCTTCTAGAGAATTAGGTCTTAATCTTTCTGCTAATGGTTCATTCATTCAATAAATTTAATATTATTTTTTGTTAAATTTTGTAACTTAATACTTATATTAAATTTATGAATAATAATTTCAATTACCATACAGGTATTATAGGTTACCCTATATTATTTGTAATTTTGATATGGTTAATATTTTGGATTGAATTTAGATTCAACGTTGATTTAAAAAGTTTTGGAATACAACCTAGAAAAATCGAAGGTATTTCAGGAATTATCTTCAGTCCATTTCTTCATTTATCCTTAGAACATTTAATTAATAATAGTATACCTCTTTTTTTATTAAGTTCAGCTATCTTCTTTTTCTACAGAACTATCAGTTGGAAGGTTATATTTCTAGGTATCTTTTTCTCTGGTCTTTTAACTTGGATAATTGGAAGAGACTCTACCCATATAGGAGCTAGTGGACTTATCTATGTCTTGATTTCATTTATTTTTTTCAAAGGAATTATTTCAAAAAATTTCAATTTAATGGCATTATCTTTAATTGTTGTTTTTATTTATGGAGGTACAATTTGGTATATTTTCCCAATCAAAGAGAATATTTCCTGGGAAGGTCATTTATCAGGGTTTATTGTAGGAATAATATTGGCTTTAATATTTAAAAAAAGCATTCCTATTAATAAAGTATACAAATGGGAAAATGAAAATTATGACACTACAGATGATCCTTTTTTAAAGCAATTTGATAGTGATGGTAATTTTATAGACAGTGATGAACTATAATCGTTGTCTTACCATTTCATACAAAAATATACCGCAAGCTACAGAAACATTTAAGGATTCAATCTTTCCATACATAGGTAGTTTAGCTTTTGAATCTACTAACTTAAGTATCGATGGTGTTATTCCTTTTCCTTCTGCCCCCATTATTATTGCGCACGAATCTTTAAAATCAACATCATATACTGTATCCTCAGTTTTTTCTGTTGCAGCTATAACTTTAACTCCATTAGCTTGTAAATAAAATACTGCATCTTTAATATGATCGACCTTACATATAGGTATATTAAAAACTCCACCAGCACTAGTCTTAATAGTATCTCCGTTTATTGGAGCGGAAGATTTCCTTTGAATTATAATTCCATCTACTCCACTACACTCAGCCGATCTAATTATCGCACCAAAGTTTCTAACATCATTAATCTGATCTAATAGGAGGTAAGTAGCTTTTTTATCTAAGGAATCTACTTTTTCAATTAACTCTTCAATTTCATAAAACTCAATTGGTGAGATTGATGCAACAACTCCTTGATGGTTTTGATCTGTTAATCTATTTAGTTTTTCAATTGGAACATAACTTGCTTTTATTGATTTGATTCTTAAAAGTTTCTCCAATTCACTAGATAATTCTCCGTTAAGACCATTTTGTAAAAAAACCTTATCGATTTCTTTATTAGATCTTATCGCTTCAATAACTGTTCTTATTCCAAATATTTTTGTTTCTTTTTCCATTTAGTTACTATTTATTTTAAATGATTCAATTGCTCCATTATTATTTCCTACTATTAATAGTTTTGGCTTATCTATAATTTGAATAGATTTTGTATTTCCATTTGTATAAAGTCCAGTCTCTTCTGGGCTTAAACAATAGTATCCATTTTTGTTATTTGAGACTAAAACTAGTGCAAATTGGTTATCTAGCCTAGGTGTTTCTACTTCTGTATTATATATATTTCCGCTTATTATAATATCTTCAAAGCCATCGTTATTATAATCGAATACATCACTACTTAAGATAGGAATAGTCTGAGCTAAATCAGGTAATTTATTTTTTTTAAAAGTTGAGTCACCATTATTAATAAGTACGTATGATTTTAAATCAGTAACTTCTCTCATGTAAGAAGTATTTATTTTTTCACCATAAATATCTTGTAGGCTCGCATTAGCAAACTCAGTGAATGTTGGTATCTTTTCTGCTATAAATGGCATTTGCTGGGTCGAACACTCTTTGCCTCTTAAAGGAACATATTTATTTTCATACTCATAACTAAGTACAAGGTCATGTGTTCCATTATCATCAAAGTCATCCGCATAGATTCTAAGCGGCTTTTCAGGACTTGTTTTAAATTTTATGTTAGTACCGATATTACCAACGATATAGTCTTTTAAACCATCGTTATTTACATCTGTTTCTTGAATATTAAACCACCACCCAAATAATTTGTCAAGATTACTTTTTTTAGATATATCTTCAAAAACTCCCTCGTTATTTTTAAATATACCGATATGAGTCCATTCCCCTACTACTATAAAATCATCCCATCCGTCATTATCAAAATCAGTTGTTATAACTTTGTTTACAATCCCAAAATCTTCCAGTTCAGGTGCGACTTCATAGGTAATATTTTTTAACACTCCATTATCATTTTCATATATAATAGAAGGCTCATGAAGAGGATACTTTTGTGGTTTTATTCTGTTTCCAACAATTATATCGTAATCACCATCTTTATCAAAATCAATTTTGGTAATACTTTTACCACTTATAGTGTAGTTCTTTAAATCCTCTTGTTTTGATTTACTAAAATTACCATTACCATCATTTATATATAACCTATCTACTAAATCACCAGATCTCTCATTAAACTCAGAACCACCACTAACTACAAATAGATCATTGTCATTGTCGGAATCAATATCTATAAATAAAGACTCCATATCTTCATAATTAGAATCGTCTGTAAATACCTTATTTGACTTATACACTAACTTCTCTCCGTTATTTACATACACCTTTCCACTATTTCCTTTACTTCCTCCAACAAACACATCCATAAGGCTGTCGTTGTTAATATATCCTTTAGTTATAAATGGTCCTTGGGTAGATTGTTTATAGGGTAGTAGTATTTCTTTCTCAAAATCATTAAAATAATTCTCAGTGTGTTGGTAGTTTATTGCATTTGTATTTTCAAAAAATTTATTGATATCATTTTTGGATTCTTTATTAGAGTTAGACTCATTTTCATTAAAAATCATGGTCTGGTTTACCTCACTTAAGTACTTCACTTCTGATTTCCCTGAATTCCAGACTACTTTGATGGAATCAATTTTCGTTGTTTTTCCAAGACCAAAGTGAATATCATCATCAACAGAGGACAAATAACCTCTAATTCTTTTGGACTCCTTTGTTTTGTTGGTTCCATTATAGCTAATAGTTACTTTTGCGAAATTTTCAGAAATAACTCCATTAAGTTTTACTTTTAAGTAGTTACCATTATTTTTTTCAATTGTATTATTCTTAAACAAAAAAGCTTCTTGATCTATATTGTTTACTACTAAATCTAAGTCTCCGTCATTATCTAAATCAGCATATGCAGCTCCATTAGAAAATGAGGGTTGATTTAAATCAGAGTAGGAGGTAACATCATTGAATTTTAATGTTCCATTATTTTCAAAAAGAATATTTGCTAACTTTTCTGATGGTAGGTCATTATATAACTTTTCTTTAACTTCTAGTGGAACTCTATTGTTATATTGTTGTTTGATTTTATTAATTTTTATTCTTGAATCATTATCGGAAGCATATTTCCTATACCCATTAGTAATGTAAATATCTTCGTTAGTATCATTATTATAATCAAATACTAAACCAGCCCAACTCCAATCTGTTTTTGCTAAGCCCGATCCTTGTGCAATATTGTGAAATTTAGAATTACCTAAATTTAACTGTAAGGAGTTAAACATGTATTGATAGGGGAGGTTCAATTTTTTTGTTAGAAGATCAAAATTAGAAACACTCATTGACGCCATAAGAGTTTTAGATCGTACATGATCGCTAGAAGCCATATCTAAAACTAATATATCCTTTAAATTATCATTGTTTATATCGGCAATATCAACACCCATCCCAAAAAAAGATATTTGCTTTGTATTTTCTTTAATTTGATCTGAAAAAGTCCCATTTTGGTTATTGATGTACATTGCATCAGGAACATAGTAATCGTTGGCTATATAAATATCCAGCCAGTTATCATTATTTATATCACTTACGCATAGCCCTAATCCAAAACTTGGTTTTAATAGTCCAGATTTTTCTGTAATATTTATAAACCTTCCATTAATCTGTTCGTATAGTTGACTAGAGTTTAACTTTAGTTTTTCTTTGTCTTTTAATATATCATAGAATTGAACTGGATCTATCCCGTAGTAACTATTTTCATTCATGACTAAACAGTCTAGGTCACCGTCTTTATCAAAATCAAAGAATGCAGACTGAGTACTTATTCCCTTATCATCTAACCCATATTCTGTGGCTAGTTCTTTAAAGGTTAAGTCTTTCTGATTTATGTAAAGTAAATTTTTTCTCTTTGAGCTAGAGTAAGGCCCTCCTTGTGATATATAGATATCCATCCATCCATCGTTGTTGACATCTGCTATTGCTACCCCGCTTGACCAATTTTTATTCTGATTAATATTAGACTCTGAAGTAACATCTTCAAATATTAGATCTCCTTTGTTAATATATAATCTATTCTTTGTTTGATTTGCGCTTAATACGATGTCTTTTAAGCCATCATTATTGAAATCTGCTATTCCTACCCCAGAGCCATTGTAAAAGTAGTCGTAATCAAATAGATTTGCTTTATTTGCTAAATCAGGTGTAAGTTTATTTATGAAAGTTATATTACTGTAGCTTGATTCTATTTTTTCAAAAGAAGATACAAGTGTGTTATTGCTCTTAGTTGTTTTGTAATCTTTTTTATTCTCACAACTTGTAAAAGACAGAGTATATATAAATAGTATTATTTGAAATCTATATTTCATTACTCAAAAATAAACATAAAAAAAAAGAGCTTTATAAAATAAAGCTCTTTTTTTTTGATTGAATATTAGTTTCTTACTGTTGGCAAACTGCGATTGGTAATAAACCTGTAATAGTACCACCAGTTTCAGATTCGTACGCTATAACACCATTTGGTGCTATAATTTGTAGTGAAATCTCTCCATAGTAATCACCTGGGAAATTCCATATAGCTGATTCTGTTCCTGCTGGAATGTTTACAATTGCAGTAGCAGTGTAACCATCATTAGTTGGAGTACATTCGAAGTCATATGATCCCCATTGAGAACACATAGCTATAGAAGTAACAACTCCATCCATATCGATAGTTAGACCTTCGCCACCATCTCCACCAGATGTAGTTTGCCATCCATCTCCATATACATCAAACATATTAATTGTGTAATCTCCAGACATTGGAGAACAAGTTAATAATGCATTGTATTGGAAAGGAGATGAGAAATACCCACCAGTAATAATACCTGCAGCTGAACTAGCTCCAAATACTCTACCATCTGTTAATACTAGTTCTAACTTTATAATAAAGATATCACCAGGATTATATCCAGTTTCTGGATCTAATGGGATTCCTAATGCAGCAGCAGCATCACCAAAGGCCATGTTTACTTGCGTTCTAGGAAGACCAACAGGTCCTGTTGAGAATTCACTTGCAGGAATAGTTTGTACTAATACCTCACCTGTAGCAGGTGTTGTAAATTCTGTTGTTAAATCTCTCAATTCAACAAGAACTCTTACTTCTTGTAGTAATGCTCCATCTTCTTCATCTTGCTCTTCAATTGTTACACTGAATAAGCTATTTGCATCAGATGCGTTAAGCAGTTGACTATCTACAGAAATAGTTCTAAGGATTGCTCCCGTTTCGTACGCTAGTACATCATCAATAGTGTTATCACTTTCTTGACAAGAGAATGATACTACTAATAATGAACAGCATAAAATTTTAAATATGTTTTTCATAGTTTCTTGTTTTTAATATTAGTTTGCAGGGTTTATAGCGCCGTTATCCCAGAATACAAGTGTGTTATTATCACCTCTTTGTACAATATTTGGATTAGCACTTATTTCACTACTAGGGTATGTACCAGTTCTTGGGAAAAGACCAGATTCAGCTGGATCAGATAGAGATCTCTGTAGAGTTCTCGGGTATCCAGTTCTTCTGATAAAGTTCCAAGCATCATTAGCACCACCAAACATAGCAACAAAATATTCTTCACCTAATATATCTAATTTAGCTTTTTCAACTGGCCATCCAAAACCATCTAGAGCACTAGAGTTCGGAGCCGCGTTAAATTCAGCAACTTTATTAGATACGTATTCAGCAACCCAAGCAGCAGAAGGAGCGTTAGCTACATCAGCATCAGCATCAACTGAAATCATTCCAGTTACTTTAGCCATAGATTGGTTCATTCCTTGTTCCATGTAGATTCCAGCAGTAGCTGTATCACCTAGCCACATTGCAGCTTCAGCTTTCATAAACGAAACATATGAAGATAAGTAGATTGGCCATATTCCGGCACCACCACCACCTTGTCCTTGATTCACAGCACCAGTTGGTAATGCAGATAAAGTAGTTTCATATATTTGAACGTCTGGTTGGTTGTCAAAACTTCCACCTGCAGGGTAAACACCTGAAGCAGTTCTTGTAAAGTTATCCGGAGGAGTTCCCTCATCGTTACCATGCGCTCTACCCCAATATCCAGCAATGTTTGAACAATGAGTTTCTTCATCAGGAGTAAATTCTAAATGGAAAGCGACTGTCTGTAATGAACATTGTAATGTTTCACCATTAGAAGTATCTCCACCGAAATCTAGAGGATAAAGGTAAGCTGCACCACCATAATATAAAGCAGTTTGGTTACCTGGAGTTCCCCAAGTTTGTCTGTAGAAATAATACTTTCTTCTTGGATCTCCTAAACGAGCTTCCGTTCCTGGTTGCCAGTTATCAAAGTATAATGCTCTGTAATCATCATAGCTACCAGCCATATGACCCATTAACCAAGATGATTGGTAAATGTTAGCACCTGAAGTAGTGTAATCACTACCATAAAATGGGTGTCTAGTATCAGGCTGTAACTCTTGGTCTCCATAATTAAATTGGAAATCATCAGCAGCAGACTCTATTACATTAGTTTGAGCTAATGCAGCAGCGTAGTTACCAGTTGTTAAGTTAGCACGCATTAAAAGTGTGTTGTGTAATTTTACCCACTTAGAGACATCTCCACCGTAGAATAAATCATCACCACCACCTGCAGTACCAAAGTACCCAGCAGCTTCTCCTAACATTGCAACAGCAGCAGCATAAACAGATGCGCCATCATCAACACCCGGTGAAGGGTATTCTGTAGCGTTAACTGCTTGACTCCAAGGAATATCTCCTAAAGAATCAACAAGTCCCATCATTACATGTGATTGCATAACCTTAGATATACCCATATGGAAATCTAATAATCCATCTGTGTTTAATCCTTCGATCGCTGCGATATCTGGCATCATAGATGCATATAATGAAGACCAAGCTCCACTAACTGTACCACCACCAAAGTTGCTGTAATAGTTTCTTCCCGACATATTCGAGATTCTACCTAAGGCAGCACCATTGTATTGCATATCCTGCATAGCTGATAAGTAGCTAAGCTGAATACTGTTCAGTAACAGATCAGCATCCGCTAAATCTGCAGACAGTGCGTTTGGACTAGCAAGATCTTCCATTTCAAGTGTATCACAAGAGTAGAACATCGTGCTTGAAGCAACGACTGTCATTAATAAGTATTTGTATATTTTTTTCATGATTAAATTGTTTTATTATTATTAAAATGATGCTTTAAGACTGATTCCGTATCTTTTTGAACTTGGTCCATTAAGATAATCAAATCCTCTACCATTACCTACACCTGTACCCGCAACATTAGGGTCAAAGTTTGTAGCATCTGGTACATTATATGCATCATACCATAAGTTAAATCCTGTAGCCGTGATAGATAAAGATCCAAATGGAGTCTTGTCTAACATGTCTTGAGGGAATGAATAACCTAAAGATATTTCTTGCAACCTTAGTACAGAACCATCGTAAATTGATAATTCTTTAGGTCCAAATAACACATTGTTAAAGTAGTAAGTCGAGTTGTTTACTTGTAGATTGTTCGGAGAACCATCTTGTAAAACACCAGGAAGAATAAATGTATTCTTTCTGTCTTCTACTATACCACCTCTACCAAGTAGAGTTGCTACAGTAGATGAAGCAATATCACCACCAGCTGTATGACTCATTTGGAATCCTAGATTAAAGTTTTTGAATGACATTGTATTAATTACATTCATTACATAATCAGGGTTTGGATTACCAATAATTGGAGTAATTGATCTTGAACCAGGAGTTCCAGCAGCAACTTGGTTACCATTAGCGTCAATAGACATATTGTTTTCAACGTTATAGTTACCAGATGCATTTACAACATACTCTCCTGAATCATTTCTCTCAATTCTTGTTCCAACAATAACACCTAATTGTTCACCTTGTATAGCAGCATTACCACCTAAGATTGCATTACTAGATCCAGCAAATATAATTTGATCATCTGCTTGTTCTGTTACTATTGAATTACTAGTAGTAAAGTTTACTCTAGCATTCCAATTTAAACCATCATTAGATTCCATAACATCGAAATCTAAATCTAATTCAATTCCATCTCCTGCAACCTTACCAATATTATCTTCTGTAGAAGTAAATCCTGTAGAAGTTGGTAATGGTTTAGATACAATTAAATCAGTACTAGTTCTTTCAAAGTAAGAAGCATTAACACCAAGTCTGTTATTAAACATTCTTGCGTCAAATCCTAATTCGAATTCACCAAGTAATTCTGGTTTTAAATCTGGGTTAGCTTGAAAATTACTAACTGAGTTAGTAATAATTCCACCGTTTAAACCACCATTTACATTTGTATTTTGGTTTACACTGTTAACCGTTGGATATCCACCAGGAAAACCTGCAGATGTACCATAACTAACTCTAGTTTTTAAATAACTTAAGTTATCAGACTTCATGTCTGGGTTAGCAGCAGTTGGTAAAAATGCAATACTTGCACTTGGGTAGAACATGCTGTTGTTTTCTTTTGGTAAGTTAGAAACCCAATCGTTTCTAGCTGATACATTCAAGAATAAATAGTCGTTGTAATCTAAATCCGCACTTGCAAATACACCTGCTGTGTTTTTACTAGCGTGGTAAGATATAGCAACTTGGTTTTCAAAGTTAAAGTGTTGTAAAACACCAAAAACAATTTGACCAGTACTTCCAACACCTTCTCTGTCATAACTTCTGTTTTGTGACTCAGCACCAACAGTAAATGTTAATCCAACTTCATCAGATAATTCATAACTACCATTCATACCTACGTAGTGAGTATTTACAGTAACATTGTTATCATAAGAATTTAAGTATCCAAAGATTGCTGCATTAAAGTTAACACCATCTTTATTAGAGTATGATGTATTTCTTTCGTTATACCAATCTAATCCGTAACGGTAACTAAATGTTAAGTTATCATTATACTCGTAGTTAAGTTGAGCAGTACCAAATATTCTGTTAGTCTTTTGACCACCTTGAGAATTTTTAACTGACCATCTTGGATTGATAATATCATTACCATTTCTGTAGTAGATACTACCTCCTGTTTCAGGAATTTCAAATGGTAAGTTCATTAAATCTACATTTCTAGGAGTAAAGAATACATTACCGAATGTTGACCATCCTAATGTTCCATTACCTCTACTTGATGCAACTGGAGGAGAAACCACACTATTGTTAGTGTAATTCATAGATCCTGAAGCAGTAAATTTATTTGAAAGTTTAGCTCTACCACCAATAGATAAAGTATTTCTTCTTATTCCATTACCTGGAGTAAAACCTTTTTCATCTAAATGACCGTAGTTAATGTTATAAGATACAGTTCCATCATCTGATTGCCCAGCGATGTTTAATGAAGTATTAGATACTCCACCTGATCTAAAGAAATTTTCAACACTTTCGTAAGGTTGCCATGCATATCTCTCACCAGTGTATTGTTCGTTCAATACATTGTTACCTCCTAAGAAGTTATTAAGAAATGCAGAAGATCCATAAGGATGCTCAACAGTACCTATACCGTCTGTGTCAATAATTGTTCCAGCTGGATCATTTGCCCATCCGTCTACACCATCTCTAGCGAAACCAGGTCCCCAGTTACTGAAGAACCAACCGAACGATTGATCAAATCCACCACCATATTTGTTTTGATAATCAGGCATTGAAGCGATTTCATTAACAAAATAAGATTGGTTAATAGTGATTTCTGTTTTCTTAGCACCTTTTGGAGCAGCAGAACCAGATTTTGTAGTAATTACAATTACACCATTTTTACCAGCAGTACCATATAATGTAGCTGCAGCTAAACCTTTAAGAACGTTTACACTAGCAATGTTATTTGGATCTAAATCCAAAAATCTACTTGAACCAATGTTACCACTTAAAAATCCACCTTGAGCGTTGGTATCACTACTAAAAGGAACACCATCAACAACAAATAAGGCTTGATTACTACCGTTAATAGAAGTATAACCTCTAATAACTACATTGGTAGCAGATCCTGACGTACCACTTGCAGATGTAATTTGTACACCTGAAGCTTTACCAGATAAAACTCTGGCAACATCTCCTTCTGTTCTTTGTTCCATTTCTTCACCAGATACTTCACTAACCGCATAACCAAGAGATTTTTTCTCTCTAGAAATACCTAGGGCAGTTACAACAACTTCATCAAGTTCTGCAACGTTTTCACTCA
>Ga0209383_1000322_pt1 | contig 34966 bp, 36 predicted proteins | sample CoawatmetaG02DNA_FD_187510 | JGI IMG/M metagenome (GOLD analysis project Ga0209383, IMG submission 187510) | Marine microbial communities from the West Antarctic Peninsula - Coastal water metaG029-DNA (SPAdes) (version 2) | ecosystem: Environmental > Aquatic > Marine > Coastal ... | reverse complement strand
ACCTGCCTGTAGGCGTTGCACAAGATGGAAAGCTCCTGAAGCAGAACTGCCTTTAACATGGAGATTAGGGGCGTTTAATGTCAAATCTCCATCATCTGGACTACTTGTTCCTATGCCAACGTTACCATCTGCTTTAATGCGGAATAATTCATTTGCTCCATTATTCTGAGTGATAGCAAAGTATTCATCTGTTTGGTTATTGTTTTGATCAAGATCAATACTCAGAGACCCGTGAGTTCGAATTTCAGCACTGCCGTTGGTAAAACCTATCTTATTAGCACCTGCATTCAATGTTAAACCATTTGAACCAGCGGTAACGGTAGCAGAAGGTGACGCTCCAAATTTTGCATTGCCATACACCTGTAAAGGAGAATTAGGACTAGTAGTTCCTATACCAACTCTATCATTAGTGGCATCAACAAACAGTGTATTTGTATCAACTGTTAATCCAGCAAATGTCGGAGAAGCTGTGGTGCGGACATCTTGGTTTAAATGATACCCGTCAACGGTATCTGCGTTATCTGCGTTAAGCTTATGTACCGCTGGAGTTGCTTCATTATCACGGTAAAATATAAAACCGTCACTATAATTAAGGGCTATTTCACCGAGGGCAAGATCTGATGTTATTGGTGATTTAGCACCAACACCAGACTTTTTAAGAATGATCGTGTTTGACATGATTATAGAATCGTGAGACGGATTATAGAACCCGTGAAGAGTTGTGACACTCTCTGTAAATAATAGATATCGTAGAGAGATTAACCTCTACGATATCTATTTATACATCGTTTATCTTCTAATTCTTAGAATGATCCACCATCAATAACAGTATCTTCAAGACCACCAGTGATTTTCATCGCGCTACTTAGTACCATTCTAGTATCAGTGTGGACATACACGAATTCAACCAGCGCTCCAGAACCTAGCGCGGGTGGTGAGTTTGTATCAACACCGAGGAGAAGACCTGCGCTATTAAGTGTCGAAGAAGCATTAGCGGTATTAGCGAGAGTCAGTGACTTATCTGCAATAGTAACTTCGGTCGAATTGACAGTTGTTGTTGTACCATCAACTTGAAGATCGCCAGCAATCACTACCTTACCGCTATCATCGCCGTGTGCAGCTGGATCGATCGTAAATACCGCAGGTCCTCGAAGGTATCCCGCAGTTACAATATTTCCAAAGGTGACAGTATCATCGGTATCTATTCCAAGTGCATCTCTCGTTGCTCCAATGTCGCTTCGAACTTGAGCACCGCTCCTTTTTTTAACTAGTCCATTGCTATCAGCAACAAGGAAAATGTCTGTGTCAGCATTCGCATTAGCTATTGAGGTAATTGTAGCGCTGCCGTAGGTTTCAAAATTGCCAGTCGAGGAAAGATTGCCATCAGCGTGGATATTAGTCGAAGCTCGAACCGCCCCGACTACATCGAGCTTATACGAAGCGCTTGGTGTTATAGTTCCTACTCCAACATTATTATTAGCGCTATCTACATGCAGCGTAGTAGTATCGACAGTGAGATCAGCTGCAACTTCCAGGTCTTTAAGAATAGAAACCGCGGTTGTTGCAGAGCCGACAGTTAATGAACTTCCGTTTGAGGAAATTCCTCCATCAGCACTAATAACAGCGTCAAATGTTTTTGCGCCGGTGAATGTTTGTGTTGTATCTAAATGCGCTGTGTTACCAGAGAGATACGCATCAGCAATCACTGATCCGTTCCAAGTACCCGTCGTGATAGTTCCTACTGTTACAATAGTATTCACACCACCGGTAGGCGCTGCTCCGATATCTCCTCGAACCTCAGCAGCAGATCGACCTATGATCTTTGAGGAACTACCGCCGGTGGCAGCAACTCTTAAAAAGTCGTTATTAGTAACACTCGCTCCGGATTGCAGGAGATTGGTATCGCTGATACCTTTGTTCAACGTTACAACATTTCCAAGTGTTGTGCCAGTAAGTTGATTAATATTGGCAGCAGAAGCGCTAACAGTTACACTATCTATTTTAAAATCTCCTGTTGAGTTGAGCACTCCCGAAAATGTTTTAGCACCTGTAACTGTCTGCGTGCTATCAATATCTACATAGTCAGTGTCGAGCAAACCCGAACCAGCGATTGCCGGAACAGAAGTAGCGTTCCCAGCACCATCATCACCATAACCATAATAAAGTCTATTGTCGCTTTCGTTGTATGCTAATTCTCCGTTTTTTAGAGAACTTGGCGCGCCGGTAGAGCCGCTTGATGCTCTCCGTTTAATCCTAATTGTGTTGGCCATAAATCTATTCTGTTGTTAAGTTGACTTTTTTCTATTTATATGTTTAGAAATTTCCGCCGTCCATGATATTCGTGTTAGTGAACTTTGATATTCCACCGCTATATTTGATTATATCATCTTCAGCCGGGTTTGTTATTGTGACGTCGTTTAACTGGTTTAAACCAGTATCGGTAAAAGTTTTTGTTCCAGTAATTGTTTGATTTCCATCATCGAGCGGCACCAAACCGTTAAAAACTTGCTTAGGTATGATCTTTTTAAATGCTTTAACGTGAGCATTTATTGCGTTTTGGCCACCTGTAGTAACTTGCTTAGGTATAATCTTTTTATCTGGATTAACCTGAGCGTTTATACTGTTTTGTGGTATTACATTTGCTTTGATCGACATCTATAAAATTATGTTTCTGGAGCAGAACTATCAAAGGTGACCGCAGGGGTGACATCAAGCTGCCCTTCTAAAATCCTCGTTATTGCAGGAGGACTATCAGAAGAGACAATAATAATATCGTAGACATACCGGCCGGGTTTTAATGATGCAGTCTGTGGTGCTGTTAATGAAATTGTTACTATCTTAGAAGTGCTATTGATAGCTGTCGTGAAGGTAGCCTTTGTTGTACCATCGTATGATTTAGCTATATTGCCAGCCGCGGTATAATTAGTAAGCGTTAAATTTGTAGAATCAGATAGATCAATTGTTGTGGTAAAGCCTGAGCCCTGATCGATGAATAAGTTTGCAATTGTTGACATGTAATTATACCTGGTAAAGTTCCTTGATTGTTACGTTACTCACTCCTCGCTCATAGTCGGAATTGTTGCTCGACGTTTTTGACCCATTGAGTCTAAATATATTGGTAGCCGCGGCGCTACCAAAAATAAGTCCATATGTTTTCTCACTAATATCCGCGGCAGGGACAAAATATCTAATAGTGTGCATATTTGGTGTCGAGGCCTCGTTACCATCATACGGTGAAGGATGGTAGAAATTATTCCTCGCCGTCCCTACAACATTGTTGTAGCCTTCATATCCAGAAACATTAATGATTTCATATTTGTTATCAGCACGTTTTCTACTAATCCAAAAACCAGAATTATAATCCTTTGCCTCTCCGAGAAGGTTCCATTCTAGACATATTAGCGAATTGGCGTATATTGGTGTAATAGAAATATCGGCAGGAACACGGACTGCATACATCGCTTTTGTAGTTACACCATCGCGATTAAAATTTTCAGTCGATACTATATTACCGCTAAGAGTAGTATACTCTCCGCTGCTCAGTGTAAGAGCTTCAACTGAATACTCGGTGTAGTTGTCATATCTTACAACATTTTGTTGAACCGTCTGACCATTAAAAAACTTATTGTCAACGTAGTCCTTTACTGCGGAGCTTGTGGGGATACTCGTATCGTTATCATTAGAAGTAATCCCACCACTCTCGTTCACAATAGAGACATTACTAACATTTCCTGTTGAGGCCGAGGTATTACCTAAAACCTTAAGACTGGGAATCTGCGCTATCTTACCAAGGGCAACCGAGTTATTATTAACATCAGAAGTCGCAACCGTAGTCGAGAGTGCAGAGACAGTACTATTTAATGTATTAGCTGTACTCTCGATAGAGTCAATCTTCATTACAATGCCATTTGTCTTCTTTCTCCAACTAGAAAGAGTATCGCTAAGTTCCACACCTCCCGCGGGTGAGTTAAAATCTTCAAAGTTCGTAGAGTCCATGTTACTATTTATCTAATGTTAATGTGTTAACTATTTCTTTTAATTCTTCAAGCTGTGTTCTAAGCGATACAATTTCTTCTTCTTGCTTCTCTTGTTTTTTGCTTCTTTCCTTAGCAGCTCTCCTAGAGGAGTACGCCGTGGTGTTATTATTAATTAACACACCTTTAGAATCTCTTACAAATGTTTTTTCCATTATAGCGAAGCAATCACTCTTAGGTTTTTAATTTCTGGGACAAAGGCTTTATTAGAAGATTTGAATAAAACCTTAACTGCTACCTGATCAAACTCTTCAACAGTGCTACCTTCAAACTGAACTTCACCAAATTCAAAGTTAGTACTTATTGGAACTTTCGCCCCGTTCTTAGGTTCGATCTTAGTCCATCCGAGAGTGTCAAACGCGGCCGTTGAATTTAGCGACTTGAATTTGCCATATACTTCAACCGTTGTTGAATCGTCTGGCCGCATTATATCGACGTAAATATTAAGTTGATCTGCAGTTGATGAAAGCTTGATACTCTTTGTGATGTACCTTGCAGCGCATTGTCCATCATCTCGCGAATCCTCGAATTCGCTTGACTCATTAACGATATTATCAAATGTAACAAGTGAGATTCTATCCAAATCAATTACTGGAGAGATCTTAGAATTAGTCGTTGACAACGTCCCTTGAAGTTTTAGTATATCATCATTAGTGCCGTTGTACGCACTGGTTGAATCGTGTGTTACCCGTTCAGTAGTATAAAGAACCTCTCCCGGAAATACTGTGTAAGAACCTGTGTCGCTTACATCTAAAGTATAAGCTACACTCGATTCTGGAAGAAGCATATCTTGAATAATCGGAAGATATGATGATGCTTTCCATGTATCGACCGATGCAGTTGCAGTAGCTACTGATGAAACCGCAACGAGTGTCGTTGAAGCGCCGCCTGTATTAGAAAATCCGATTGCAGCTCCACCAAGTGCTGTGCTCAATTGGATCGATCTGCTATAAGGAACTTCAAATCCATTAGAGTCAACAGTGGTCGCATAGTATAGCGCGAGATCTGTTAAACCAGTAAGTAGCGTGCCGCCGTTCTTTTCATACTTAAAACGTTGGCCGTTCTTAGCTTCAGCCACACCGTCAGGTAGAACAATTCGATTATCAGTCTGGTTTTGCGTGCTCAACGCAGCAATACTGATCTTATCAGCATCTCCAATAGTTACTGTAGGTGTAGAAGAGTGTCCAGAGCCATTTGTTACAACTTCAATATGATCAATCACGCCGCCTTTTCCAATGTGTGCTTTTGCTGTTGCGCCTGTGCCAGCGATCGTGACTGAAGGAGGACCAGTGAGATATCCTGATCCAGCATCAGTCACATTGACATATGTGACTTGCTGTCTTTGAGGAGAAACCCCGCTAAACACTGCTGTGGCGTTAGTCGTACTAAAGTCTGCTCGGTTCAATGTGAACTTAAGATCTTTATTTTGATCGGGTGTCCAAGTTGAAGCATTCTGGCTTTTTAGCATGACTCCAAGATTTACATTCTTAGTGATCTTCTCGGCATTTGTTCCAACATCTGTCCCACCAACTTCAGCGTGCCACACACGATATCTCGCACTATTCGATACAAGTACAATCGCGTATTCAACACCAGGTTGTAAATAAACCGGTGTATCAAACATGAACTTGGTTTCCACCGAAGCGGTAGCATTCGCATTAACACCTGAAGGCCAGATGTCAGCAGGCAGTTTAGTTACCCGTGAGAACGGAATAGTCTTTTGTGTAGGAATCCCGTTCTCAACTGATACAATACTAAGCTCAACTGGAAGATTAGGATCTTTCTTCTGGAAGAAGATGTCAACTGAAGAAAGGAAAATACCAGTTGGCTCGTTTCCTATCATGAAGGTCTGAGCAACAGGATCTCTCCGAACTACTTTTGTACCGATAAGCAAATTGCGGCTTTCTTGTGACCGCGTTCTTTCTAAGACGAGCTGGCGTGTTGAAAGAATCGTTTTTTGCCTTGTTTCTAAAAGCCCTTTAGCGTGATATGTTGATTCAGCAGATGAAAGCTCTAGAGTTTTATTGTTGTTAGCGTTGTCAGTTAAACGAACTTGTCTAGAACCTGTACGGAATCTGAGTGCATCATTGTTAGGAATAACAAACCAACCATCAACGTCTCCTGCGCCGTCTGACGTAATAGCAACATTCGCATCAGTTATTGTTGTTTGTCCATCATAACGAGTAACATCAGTTCCTCCTGTGCCTGCGGTATCACCGCCGAACTGAGAGAACGATGCTGCACCAGTAGCGTAAGAAGTAATATTAGCATCATCAAAGTATAGATAGAATGTAGTATTAGGCTTGAGCATTCTGCCTCTGAAAGAAACCTTCCGCGAACGAATGAATGGAACAAAGGTAATATTTAGAATATCGTCTCCGACAACTTCTCTCTCGGTGTTTTCTACAAGAGAAGTTTGAATACCTTCTCTATTTTGTCGGAGGAATTCACTTTGACTACCTCTTGTATTAGAAGTCCAGGTTGTCTCGGTGAATGTATCAGCAACTTGAATCTGACGCGTCTTTCTATTCCACCATCGGCCATAACGTTGGCTTTTAGATACCCATTGTGACTCCCATTCGTTCCACTCTGTTCCAAGGATGTTAGGGTTATTCGCAATTTGCTTAAGTAAAGCGCTGTTGTCCCCTTCGACATTATTAATAATATCAGGAACATAGTTAACATCTTTCCATTCATCTGATGATGGAGAAAGTTCAAGTGATCCGCTCCATGTTGCTACGTCATAAGGATTAACACTAATATGATCTGAAGCAAATGGCTGATCAACAAGTATCTTTTCAATAAAGTCAAGCGTCAATGAATTTTTTCGTTTTCCTGAGTATTTGGTGGTAGAAGGAACATCAGGTCCATTCCAACTTGTAACAGGAGTTGTGGCGCTAGCGCTGAGACCGCTGATATAGCTCCATCGCGCATTATCTGAAAGATACATTGGCCGAGCAGTAAAGTTGTCGCGATCGATCGCAGCACGATAGCCTACGTTGCTAACATCTCCTACGCCGTGTCCTCTGAATGAGTCTGTAATAATACCACCCTTAAATCTTGGGCCGCTAGAGTCAGTTATTTGTGTATTAGCTGCTTCTGATTCGAGGTGTGATAAAGATGCGTAATACTCAAGACTCTGGATGCGGTTTTCAAGGGAACCAATATCGCGCATTGAGTACCTGCGATTTTCAACACGCTCGATCACCAAGTCACTTAAGCTGTATAGATAGCCGGGTTTTTCAATGCGGTAAAGAAGTATGGAGTCAGCCGGTGTTTGAGGATAAATCGGAGATTCGGAAGGAACACCTTGAATAAATTTAATGTCGCCAAGTTGGTTAAGAGCGACAATGTCTTTTCTAGGATTATAATAAGTAAAGCCAACACCTGAGACAAGTGAATTGGGTTTAATTTTTGAACTTCCAGTTGTATCAATTCTAGAAGGCCTAAAGTCTAAACAATTTGCTAGTTTCAGCTCTTCGTATATCGGTGTATCCTCGAGTGATTCAGAATAAGAATTTTTAGCAAAGACGTTTCCTGCACCATGCGCGTAATAACTAAATGAGATGACAACGGTTGCAGATTTTAAGCTCGAATTGCCACGGTAAATGACTTGTGATTTACCGTAATATGTGTCAGTTTGTCCTGTTACTAATTCAAAGTCAGAAAGCGGTAAGCTAACACTATCATGAGTAACTCCGGTGACCGCATAGCCATCTGTTTTGTGAAGTGTGATAACGTCGCCTGGGTCCAAGCGGCGGGTTGGGGACCATGTTGTATTAGTTTGTGTCTTATTTCTAATAACTAATGGAGTTTGAACCGGTGCAAATATAGTTACTGATCCGTCCGTTTCAGTAACAGCTGTCCCGTTTGCCCTCGCTAAAGTTATTGTTGCAACTTGTCCTGTGATTGAAACGTTCTTTGCGTATGTTTCACCGGCCGTTGTCTGATCTGTAGATGCGCCAATTTGAACTACTACATAGTCATCTGGATCTGTACTAACAAAACCATCACCCGCGTCTGCAGTAATTGTAACTGGGCCCCCAGCTGGGCTGGTAAAATCTGAAGCCGTAAAGCGCTCTTGTATAATGCATGTCGAGCCGGTTATATTAACACTTGCAATATCGTGATTGCCTAATGGATAGACCATCCGCGATGAATTATCTCCAATTTCGGTGAGAGTAAATCCACTATCATTTCGCAGAAATGTCTGTATATTGGTCACACCGGTTATCGTGTTATTTATAGTTAGCGCTTTTGCATCGCTGAGCTTTTTACCAGGTTCCAAATTAATGTCGTAAATATATAGCCGCTTAGTAGCATCAGCATTTTCGTATAAACTATCACTATTGTTTGTCGATTTAATTCCGGTGTTTTCAATGGCGTGAATTCTACAGGTGCCGAGATACAGAGGACTTAACGAGTTGGTAGCTGAATCATAAAAACTGTATGTCTTATCAGGAGAGAAAATGAATAGACCAATATCAGTAGAATCTAATCCATCAGTATCTGTGAGTGCTCCCTCAATGTACTGTCCACGGTCAGCTGAAAACTTATAATTGCTCTTTGTAGGAAGAGTGCCGTCCCTCCCTTTATCAGCAACAACATCTTGTTTGCTTTCAAGTTCAACTCGATAACCTTGAACATAAGCAACACCTGGTTCAACACCGATGACATAACGTTTAGCGCCTTCAGTTGTAGCAGTGGTTGTGTCAGTAACATTCGGAAGAAGCGCGTTTGCTGTAGAACCATTATAAATTTCATCATCGGTATATCTACCACGATTTCCTTCTTCGTCATTTAGATATTCACGCACATCGTATTTAAATGGGTTGACTACGTAAGACCCGCTCTCCTCCTCGGTGCGTTGAGCAAGCGCTTTACCAAGCTCGCTATATTCTGTCCTCGCAGGCTGAACAACATTATCCTCTTTAATATCAAGTAGATTGACACGTTGGTTATCAGGAACAGTTTCATCAGTTGACAGAACAAAACTCAGATTAAGCGAAATCTTATAACGATCGGCTCCAGGAGCATTCGCGTTAGGTTCTCCGTTGGCATTATCATTAAGTGAATCATCTGCCGAACTCGTTACTACTGATTCTACAATATCGAAAAGAGCAGCACCTGTTAGCTTAGCAGTTGAGGATGTTTTAGGATAAAATGCTTCTGCCGCATCTGTTTGAACAAAATGACCTTTAACAAAGAATACTCCGGCATCTTGGAAAACACCACCATGATAAGAAAGAGTTTCAACAGCTGTAAAGTAGTCAGCTATTTTAGCACCTGCCGCATAAGTAGTTCCGCCAACACTAATACTATCTTCGCCTGTTGCCAGAGCTATATCATCCCCATTTGCAAACGTTCCTGCACCACCAATTAGTTTAATGTATAAGCGGTAACCATCGGTGCCCTCAGTCACCTTAACGGCGCTAAGAATCTTTGCTCTCCAATTAGTTGACGTGATTTCCTTCCCCTTTAATGCAGCAAGCTCCGCAGCGCTAAGTGTCAGTGATCCGTTTCCCCATGTGATTCCAATACTCTGAATAGACGAATCATAAGTAGTATATCCGTCTAGTACACGATCACCATCTTTAAAAATATGCCGGCCAAATTTATCAATCTGATCTTGAACATTCGATTGAAGTTGATTGAGCTCTCTTACTTGGACACTTCTACCCGGCCTAAAAAGAATTCTTAAGTAATTCTTATCCTGGTTAAAGTCATCAGAATAAGGAGCCGCAGAGTATGTGGTTATTGCCATAAATCTTATTTATTAAAGTTGTATAATGAGTTTTACCTCTTCAGTTTGAGATGCGCTACGGGCGAACGGCTTACGGTTTTCGTGGAAAATAACTTCTCCATTAATTTCGCCATCGCCAATCCGAGATTTGTATTCACCATCAGTAATTGCTGAAACCCCAGCCGAGACTTGGGATCCGCCACTGGTTGTTCCTATTTCATCAGCAGCCACCGCTGTCGGAGTAATCATATTTACTTCTCCATTTGAATTTTGGTGATAGTATAATTTAGTAGTACTCCCGACGGTTACGAACCGGTCAAAATAAAATTTAGCATTACTTCCTGCTTGATACAACACCTGGCCTTGGGTCAAACTTGGTAAAGGATCCGCGGGGGCATTGAGTGTGAGTGATCTCAATGTGTCGAGAATACCAGTATTAGAGTCGCCATCGCTATTTCTAGTAAAGTTTTTCATTAAACACACTTGTCTAAACGTAAGTTCTGGTGTATCACCATCGACCTCTGTTCCTGTGAATGAAGTATTTACACCAACAAACCATGTAGGCAATATATCTATAGCATTTTTACCATATCCAGAAATAGGAGCCACAGTAGCAGCCAATCTCGCCCCGGCACCCCCGTTGGTGTCAGTAACTGTAAAGTTAACAGATTTCACTCTATCCGTAAGAGCAAGACTGTTGGTAATAAGACTACCGGCATCACCGTTTACCCAAAATTCGTAAGATCCACTATCAGTAGGTGAATTTTGTGGATCGCGGATGTCAACGCGTTGAATGACACCACCTCCATCAATAATTGGTGTAAAGGATATCGCAGGCGAGGCTACTGTCCCGTCGTGTTTAACTATAGTTGCGGTAATAGTTGTTGTACTATTAGAATATCCGCTTCCACCAGCAATAATTCCAACATGAGATATAAGGCCTCCACTACGTTTTTTATCATCTGCGTCGATGGCCGGATCAACATCAACATCCCTTTTAATTGGAACAAATTGATTACTTACGTGAGGATCATCCGCTGATATTTTTGCTACTTCACACCAAACATATCCTTGTACTGGAGCTCCAAAGCCGTAATTACCCGAGGATGAGTTCGTGAAAGGCGCTGTAGTTGAAGGAAGAACCGCAGTAAATCCGTTATCTACAGCTGTGTTTGCAAGACAGATATAAACACTATTTGAATAAGTCACGTAGCAAGGATAAAGATCACCTGTTGAATAAAAAGCATCATTATCGGCAGAGTCGTATACTTTATATTTTCTTCCTGTTGTCCACGGGTTTTTAGCAATTAGTTGTTTTACTCCTCCCAAAGTGACATCTTTAAGTGTAAAAAGATTATTAATAATATCTTCATCTTCCTGTTTAACCCCCGCGGGCACTGGTACGACAAAATTTACTGCATCTTCGCTAACTGGACCAGCATTATCAGGCCATGAATCTGTTTTACCAAGACCTACTGAATACCTGTTAGTTCCTCGATAAGGCCAATTCGATTCGTTTGAGTTAGAAGCTGGTGTATCAAAGGACGCGTCGGCCGAAGCTTTAATGTCATTGACTAAAAGCCTTGCTTGATTCCTGCGGAAGTCATCTGTAATAATTGCTGCCATAATTAGTTGTGTTCTTAGTTATTATTTATAATATTTATACGAGGATATTCTGCTTCTTATACACAAATTTCTTCTCCGCCAACAGTGCGACAGACTTGAACTAGTGGTTGTGGTGCTTCAGCACTCTCTAAACGACCTGCTGCATATTCTTGTTGGTATTCGTTAATTAAAATTGATAAAGGTGTATTAAGCACATTTAGTGCATTAAGTGTAGCCGGATCATCCCAGAACCCTCTGTTAAAGTATTGTTTAGAATTAGTACTATTTGACCAATTGCTATTAATAAAATTAAAAATAGTATTAAAGAATACAACTCGATCAAAGGAAGAATCGTTAAGATTCAAAGATCCATAGTAATTTTCAGCTGTTGCAGTAACGAATCCTGCAATAATACTAGACAGCCAACCTGGTTGGTATTTCGGGGTGTGGTAAGCTTCATAAGATAAAACACCTCTCAATACAGGAGGCCTTAAGTCTTTGAGCCAACTCTCTGGGTTATTAGCGGTGCCCGTGTACGATTGGAATTCTTCCCAACGATTGTTTATCGCTGCTTCAACAAGAACTAAAACAAAAAATTTCATTCCTGCCGGATGAACCATACGTTCAAATGAATTAATCCATCGCTCAGTACTAATAGTAGCTTTTATTTGGTAGCTGAAATCTTGCCAAAAGAACGAGTCTTGAATTTTGTCAATACCTGATAAATCTCCATTTCGTTTTGTATAAAGATCAGTTGTTTGATTGTAAGTTCCGGCAGACAGTTTAAACAAATTATCGGAAGGATAGTATACTTCAACTATACTATCAAACATCATTTGAAAAAACACATGAACACTTTCAGGCGTTCCTTTAACACTATAATAATGAACTATTCTTTTGTAAAGAGTGGTTCTATCAATCACACTTGAGCTGGGAACTATCTTGGCGATTTCTCCTTGAATAGCATCAAGGTATTTTTCGCTAGTAAAATCAATATCATTTTCATTGATGACATGCGCTAGTTCATACGAAGCAAATCCTTCACGGTTCAAGTAATCATAATACTCTTCCATGAAAGAGATTAGATTGGACGCCCCGTCCCTCAGATATTGCGGGATGAGCTCTCGTACTTTATCTCTCTCGTGGTTTTGAGGTCTATAACTGGCAATTGATGTGTGCATTATTTTTCACGGGGTGTTGTAACATATTCGCTCGCTCCTGATGTGCCACGCGTGGCAATGGTATCAACTGCTGATTCAATCGCGGTAGTTACTAAATCAATCTCTATAATTTGGTTTCTTTTAGGAGCTACATCGTTCGAGCTTGGTCTCGCGAATATTGAAATAGTTGTTTCAGATGCTATATTAAAATCACTAATCTCAATAACGCCTGTTGAAGTATTAACAGTTCCAACGTTTCTTTCGTCTAAAATTTCTACAAGATCTGGGTTAATAGTGTAGCGATATATATTTCTAATATTTATTGCTGAAGATTCTTCGTCTTTAAAGAAATACGTAACCCCGCCAAACACGTAGCCTGTCGAAGTGATTAATGACTCAGTAGGCCCGGTCGGCACTTCTAATTCAAAGTCGAAATTGATTTTATACGTAGCTTTATTAGAAGCAGTAGCAGTAAAGTTTTTCTTGCAATACACGCGCGCGTATGTACTTAAGATGGCAGGATCTAGATCAGTAATATAATTTAGAAATTGTGAATACCTAAATACTCCTTCAAAACTTTCAAGGGAGTCATTACTGAACTCCCCAAGGCCTGTTTTAATAAGTGCTGACACACCGTCTGCAGAAAGGTTGGTTAGCGTAGAATTGTATTTCGCAAAAACATTAAAGTATAGAAATGTAATTTCTGGATCGACAAACTTAGGTCGAACAGTAAGAATCCCCTTTGAATCTAGGATAGGCAATAACTGCGCTTTTTGAGCCTCGGTAAGAGTTGATGCAACCGCCGGTTTTGCCGAGATAAATACACTGCCATATTCAGGAGGGTCGTTGTCTTCTCCTCCCCAAACTGATACTGATTCTGCAGTTGAGTTAGCACGAACAAGAACTTTGTAATCGTCAATAGTAACAGCTCTATTTTGAGATATAAATTGCAGAGGAGCGTTTGCTCTAATACTCTCAATGCTTTCATTTGTTCCACCTCCAGAAGAAGCTGCTGTAGATTTTATACTCGGTTTACTTACTCCATCAAATATAGAATCTGATGTTGTAAATACTGATAACCCATTCGCCGCAGGACCATCTGTTGTTAAATATTTAAACCTAATCAATGAACCTGGTAATGGTTTTTTACCCAGTACTCCATCGCCGAATGATATATCAAATTTGCCGCTAGGATTTTCGTTAATGAAATATAGTTTTGAAGTACCATCAACACCAGGTAGCTCAGAAAACCTTGTATAAACTTCTTTCTGCGTGCTGCTAATAGAATCACTGACCGTTACTACAAGTTTCGTCTTATCAATGTTTGTGTCAGGTATTTCAAACTTAAGATTGGGAACCTTATCGTCAAATATATATTCTTTCGTTTTAATCGCACCTTGGTAAACTGTAAAAGGAGTAGTTGGGGCACCTATTTCTTCAAACGCAACAAAGTTATATGTTTCATTATTTAATGTATCAGAAGATGTGAATGTTGTACCTTCTGGTAGCGATGTGATACCCGCGTTAAGATTTGTAAGTGTAAGCTCAACCGCTGGTGCTGAATTGCTCTTAGGTGTATAACCAAGAGTCTTCGCACGGGCTACAACATTCTTTCTAAGCTGGGCCGAAGAGATGAATGTTTCGTTCGCTGCAAGGTGTGCCAACACAGCATTATAGTGTGTATTATGTGCAAGGATATCAAGAATAACGTTGAGACCAGAACCATCAAAATCAAAGTCCTTGAATGGACCATCCTTTCTTTTATAATATGATTTAATTTCGTCCTTGATCTTATCGAAATCAAGTTCTGTGATATTGAGTTGTTTAATTGCCATGGTCTTTTAGCGGATTCGGTCGAGGTAGAAAGATACCTCAGCGTTAGTATTTGTGTTTCTAATTTGAAAAACTATTGTTACGAGAAGACGGTTGTATTCTTGATCAAGCTGTACTTCTACTTTTGGGTTGCTGACCCGAGGCTCGCGTCTTTCAATGATCCTTAATACCTCGTCTCTAATTCCCATACCAGTAAACTGATCGGCATTCTCGAAGAGATAGCGTGTCACATTGGCACCAAGTTCAGGATGAAACGGCCGGTCAGAAAAGTTACTGAGAACAAGGATTTTTACGGATTGCCTAATTGCCTGAATATCTGTAATAGGACGAATATCCTTTGTGTTGGGGTGAGCAATAAAATCAAGTGGGATGTCTGCAAAAAGGCCATCCTTATCAACTGAAGCAATTGAAGGTACCCTTTCGTTAACATTATAGTCTGATCTCAACGCCATAATACTATTTATATAGAAATCACACCATTCACCTGAGGAAGTTTACCTTCTCTAAGTATTAATTCAGTGTATAACCGAACGCCCTCAATTATATTAACGGCGGGCTGGAAAAGTTTTTCACGCTCTATTTCTGGGCAGGTGCGTGGATTCACACTAAACAGGCCTATGCGTTCAACCTCTACAGAATCGCCTGTTGAGGAATACGACCGGACAAGTTTTTTATAGTTAGCATTAAGCTGAGAAGACTTCTTCATTATTGATATAAAGTACAATGCATACTCTTCTGGTTTACCACTATAAACCTTGTGTGTGTTTGCATTGGTTGGAATATAGCTGTTGAGCTTTGTCTTACGAACTTGATCAGAAATTGCAACAGTAAGAAACTTCTCACTTACAAATCCGTTAACGTCTGGTTTTAGATATATATTTTTCATTTTAAACTCGGTTGTCGAAGGCTGAAGTTAACCATTGCGGTGCATATATCCTCCTATAGCTTTTACCCTTTGCACCCCAACACGCTGCTGGTGAATTAGATGCGATATCTACATGAAGGTTTCCACTCATATAATCGTCATCGGCTCCTATAGAAGTAATACCATTCTTTAATAGTACTAGCACAAATTCCCTTAGTGCATCAATATCTTTAGAACTACTGCTGGCCGCGTGTATTCTTCGGCCTTTGTCGTTATAAACACGCATGTCTGCAGCGTATCCACCATCATGCCTTATGGAACCTGTTCTTTTACTACCTTTACCTTTATAATCTTGTCCACCTGAGAATACCACAATGCTATAATTTTTCTCAGCAGCAGAAGCTTCTAAGATTTTCATTAACCTTGGTTGTATTGGTTGATTGCGTTTTTTCCCGCTATAGTCTGACGAGTATGATACGTTACCGGTAACCGCATTTTTAAATTCGTCTGTGGGCGTGCCATTAATACTATCGTCGGCCGGGTCGCCTTCGCTGCCTTCATTTAAAGCATCTATAATCCTTTGTTTGGTAGGGGCGTTCGAGATTCGGTACGAGCTCACCATACGTATAAGTTGGATGTTTACTCCTTCTTCAGTAAAGAAATATTTCTTTACAGCGGAGTATATCTGTTCTTCAAATTTTAACAGTAAATCGTAATTGGCTTGATCCATAAATGAGATATTCAGAAAGTTTTGCCCGCTGTGAATAGAGCCGACTGCCGGGATCAAATCGGGCCCAAACGTCACGATCGAACTCACGTCGTAGTCAGTAGCCGGAAAGAAATCGTGCCCAGCATTACCTATGTTTTGCTGCATGTACATTTGGAAATGGTTGACCCAACCTTCCATTTTCTTATATGCAATTACAAATAAACCAAGCTCTAATACTTCTGTACGCATTTCGTCTATCCTAGCTTGTGTCAGAGGAATAGGTACTTTCTGAGCCATCGCTTCCTGAGCTTTCACATAATCAGCGCCCTTAAATACTTCTGTTAATTTATCCAATTTTTCTGGCCCTTTCCTCAAATAATTTGCCCATATATAAGCATCATCATTTCTAAGCTCAGTCCACAAATCAGACCAATCGGAATACGCTTTCTCGCATTTTGCAGGGGTGATACCTGTGGCTGCCTGTACCTCGTTTTGCGCAGTGTTCTTTGACTGTGTAGGAACATACACACTCTGCTCAGGTTCCTCAATATCGCTCTCAGGTATACTAGGAGTCTCGGGCTTCTTCACCAGTATACCGTCATCGCCTGTCTTCCCCTCCAGGCCAACCAATGAACATATGTCTAAACCTCCGATATCATCAAAGTAGCCCGCTACTTTATCAACAGCACCCTTCCACTTTTTGTTGAGTGCGCCTATTGCATCAAGATCTTTAGGATTCACATTCGCTATATCAGCAGCCAGATTTTGTATCTGAGCGCCCTTTGGCATACTGTCTTTTATACGAGCCTTTAACCCCTCGAGCCTTTTCTCGATATCCAAAAGCCCTGTTGAGGATGCTGCTGCAGCCACTGCTGCTTTAGCATCGTTGAGCCTTTCGCTTATACCGTCTGTTGCTATGCCTGGTATTTTTATATCACCAGGAAACCCTACACACTTTGTTGGGTCTAATGCCGGTACAACTGCAGCGACTATAGCGAACGCGGTTAGTGCAGTTTCGAAACTTGGAGTGTTATCAATTCCATCGCCAGTTGTATCACCTGCAACATCTCTATATAAAGTATTAGGTACCATTGCTTCTACAGTAAACGGATATGATAGATCAGTTGTCCCATTGGCATAAGCAACATTATATAATGTATTAGCACTATTATCAAATAACCATATATCTGCAGAATTGTGCGGTCTTAAAACCCAATCAGATTCTTTACCGTATATTGCAGTAAATTGTTCCTTTGTAGCGAAAGGTGCAAAGGTTCCATACGCAGTAATAGTTTCATCGGTGTGATTCAGAACGGCATGATCACCGTAACCTTTAATCGCGGGCATATTAGCAATGAGTGGCTCATTGCAACCTATCAGTATATCTGAGATCGTTCCATTTGTAAATACTGGTGTAAGTTGGTCGATTGATCGATCATCACTGATAAAACTTGCACCAGGCCCACTGAGAGTAGCAACAATCTTATTTCCTATAGTTAATGGTGTATAAGGACCATCAGTTGCACTCGCAGTTATAACATCGGGGCTAATTAATACATTGGAAACTGCATCAATTTGGCCATTTGATAACTCTTTATATGCGATATTGCTTCCTAATTCAGTATCAGTATCGGGATCTGCAACAACATCTATAAGAATATAGTAGGAGTGATTAGAAACAATCTTATGCCAGCAATAAACAAAGTTACCGAATCGTACCACAGTAGGAAAGTTATCCCATAGTGACCAAGTATCGTTAAGATTACCTCCTATTGCAGATAATCCCGTACTCCATAGATCAGTGTATTCGTTTGTACCACGGCCAAGAACCTCAGCGCTTCCTTCAGCACTTAATACAGTCTTTGTGAGTGGATAATTAATAGTTTTAGCCATGTTATTATGATCTTAGGTAATATATCCCTGGGTGGGAACTATCGGAAGGTGTTGAGGTCATTTCTTTGTGTCATTCTACGAATATTATACCATATAGCGGAATCGATGTAAATAAAATAACGTAATATTACGTTCCTACAGCTGTTCCTGAAGCAGAAGCATTCGTATCTCCTTGAGATTCAGCGTTAGGAGTTGTATTTGGTTGAGGGTGGAAATGTGTTATAAGTGAAACACCACCACCGCCTGCTATAACATCTCCGCTCACCCTTGCGTTAGGAGTATTTATATGTATCTTTTCAGGACAGTTAATTTTAAGATTCTTCGAAGATGACATTGTTTTTGATCCTAAACAGATATCAAAATCGTCGTTTGTTATAGAAGCAACTCTATCAATTCCTACAACTAATACATCATTTTCTAATATGTTTGCATTGCGCGATCCAACTACTTGTAATGATTGATCAACGCCGACTGTAATTGATTGATCATCACCGATATTGATAGATTGACCATCTTTAACTTTAAGCATATCAGTTGCACCTATGTTAACTGCACGCTTACCGATAACCTCTGTGATAGCTTCACCACCTATTTTAGTCTTCACATTACCTAATACGTTAGTAACCATGTCGCCTTCCACGTCCAGTACATAGTTACCCCCACATTTAACATTAACGTCTCCATCTACGGTTAAGTTGCAATTTCCGATTATATAGACAGTGTTATCTTTAGAGTGTACTGTATACCCATCCCCTACTATAGTATCTATCTTAGATCCATCGTTTATGATGTCAGAGGATGTACCAGAGCTATGTGTGGTTGATATTCTCTCATAACCAGGTGTATCATCGTGTTCAATTATATGTCCAGACTCAGTTTGTGTTACATTATTGTATGGATATTGAGGATTATAGTATGTTTTTGGGTCTGGTAATGACACAGCTTTATCTTCTGGCTTCTCATCATCGGATAGGCTAGATAGTTTTGGTTGTGTGGCAATAGGTATGTCTGTAACTCTTTGTGCTAGTCTATTTTTGTATACATCTGAGATAGAATCGGTAGCACTATTCGGTGTATCTTTTCCAGTTTCTTTAGGATATGTGCCATCAGGGTCTTTAAAACCTTCTCCGTCTTGCGGTTGTCGTGTACTTTCTCCTGGTAGTGAGCCAAGTATTAATGCTTCTTGTTCGTTCGGGCCGTCAATAAATGTACCGAACACCCAGCTACCTTGTACGAGGCCGATGGTCTGGCCTACACCTGACGTCGATGCAGATGTAACTGGCATAACTACATTGTACCATGGTAGGTTCGCAGTCGGCAGTAATGTTATATCTTCTGTATGCTTACCAAATATACGTACGCGTACACGATTTATTTCTAATGGATCTTTAATGTCTTCTACGACACCAATAAAGAATTGCGGGTTTGTAATCATAATGTTGTTTCGGGTTGTATCGAATCAGTCTTTGCTACTATCTCTGTCTCATGTACGCCATCTTGGAACGTATGTGTGCACGCAAATATGAGGTACTGGCCCGATAACATAAGGTCATATACCTCTGTATCTGACTTTCCGGTGTACTCTTTATAGATAAGTGGATCGGTTGCCTTCGGAAAATGTAATGCTATCGTCCTTCCTGGGTTAAGAAGTGTATCTCCCATCACTGTAAAGCTATGAGAACATGCATCATAATTAGAAATATACGCACGTGAGATATGTGATTGCTCTTCGGCAAGCTCATTCATATTCTTTGGTCCATTATACGACGAACGATTCACATAATGATACGCTATATTCGCTTGTGGTATCTTATTCAATGGTGATCCAGCCTCAGATTCACGTTTATTCTTTACAGATTGACCGTATGCTACATCTTTTTTTGATGTACTATGGGCACTCTTTAATACCTTTGAAGCATCGAATATATGCTTACGGTAATTCTTTTTAGCAATATCAATGTAACGATTTTCAGATGCAAATGCACCTTTCTTCGCTTGTAATGACGGAGCCAGGCCAATATTTGAATTGACTTTCAGCATCTGTGTAGACCGCTCTAGATAGTTGGCATGAGTACCCGGCGTAGTAACTAGTTTTTGTTTATTAACGAATGTTTTATAAATAGGATTCTCATCACGATCGTTAATAAAGCTTAAAGACGTGAGTTGAACAAACCCTGAAAGGTCTTGATACAAAAAATATGGTGTGCGGTTAATATCTGCAGCAGTATCTAGTACTGTCATCGCCGCTTTAAGTGGATTTGAGATGTTTATATTGCCATCAAATTGTGTACCACACTTGCCAAACGAAGCAAAATTAGACACATTCAAGTCGTCTTTTAAAATTCTTTGAATGATAGACACATTAGTTCCCGATATAGTCCGTGAAATTGTTTTAAGTGGGGCAATATAAGCATGCTCTGACACCGCAACTAGTGTGTAAGCCTGCACCTGTGAGTTTTCAGCATTTCTGGCGTAATCATTATATTCCTGTACATAAAACTTATAAGATAGTGTACGTTCAACATCGAATGATCTAGTAACGATTTCGATAAAAAGAATCTCGTTACCAGTAATATTAAATTCTTCTAGAAAGTTTGATTCATCACGGATACCAACCTCGCAAACAAGTGAAGGTGAAAAAAGGCTTTCGTGTATCTTAATATAGCCTACCATGGCACGTATATCACGAACTTCCCCATCGACATTCTCAATAACACATTGAGTTAGTTGATAGGCAGAATTCGTTATAGAATTACCTTTTTCATCAACAAGACCTATATTAAATTTATCACTCATTCAGTAATTTCTTAAATTCTCTCGCGAAGGATTCTATATATTGAGGTGTTGTTGCCTTTATACTTCTTCGTGCGTCGTTTTCCTCTATCATGTCATCGTATATTGATACATAGTTGCTTGCCTCAGGTCCTGCGGTATATTCAGTTATTTCCTCGTTAATATTTATTGCATCGTAATAATAAGCAGGTGCAAGAGAGCCGTCTTTCCAGTACTGAGTAGTAGTCAATGTGTAATTCGCATCTAAGATATCATCTGGATAATATTCAAAAAAAGCGTTAGGTTTAAACCTTACAGCAGCGAGTCTAAGTTCATCAATAAAACCTTTGCGGAGTGCACGGGCAGCTGCAAGTTTAGGACCCTCTATATTGCCGGGAATAATAAACTGCACACTAAAATCTGAAGCGCCTGTTCCACTATAAAACATATCCACTTTTGATTTGGCTGAATATTGTGTATCAATTGCGCCAAGGTCTCCAACTTGAGCATTTATATTATAATCTTCAGCAAACCACGTAACATCGCTATTATCGATCCAAATAAGTGACATATTTGGATCATAATCAGCAATCTTAGCAGATGAAAAAACTCTTTTGCCGGTTGCTCCTTCGTATCCTAGCCGTTTGCATAGTCTTAAGTACGGCAAATACGCTTCGTTTTTTATAGGAATTCCTAGTATAGTAGACCTTCTACCATCATCGTCGGCTTCTCCAATAGGAAATCTAAACGCAGAAATGTTTTTGTATTGGTTAGCTATGTGATTTTTAATCTCGCTATCACCTTTTGGCCATGCTGATAGACCCTCTTTTAGTGGGTCGTTAGTGATAAAAAATGTCCAATAGTAATCAGGTGTGCCATAAAGGCGATATGAAAGTGTATCGGGTCGTTCTGAGTCTAGAATATCAACAGTTGAATAAGAATACGTGCTTTGTGCCAGCCTATCAACAACATCAACATATCGAAAATAATCAGTGATTGTATTCTGTATAGCATTGTTCTCTACACTATACGCAGTTTTGGGGAATTGGTTAAAAAACATGTTGTTATTTTATTAATTTAAATACGCCGTCTATTTGCCCCCTTGCGCCTTATACGCGGCCTCGAAGGGCCTTCCCGCGGGAACGGTGGGTATCGATGCCGCGGGGGCACCCCCCGCGGCCGGTGGCGGGGTCGTCGCTTTCTTCAGAGTCTCGGCATACCGCGCATGCACAGTCTTTGCAGCACTTGCAACTTTATTAGTAATATCATTATAAGCTTCATCATCACGGTTTATTCTAACACCGCCTTCGAGAGCATTGATCGTCTCGCGATCAAGTATTTTTGTTTCCTGAAATTGCAAAGATACGTCTATTTCATAAGGAGACATATCAGTGCGAAATGTGTTTGATGTGCTATTTACAACTGTGCTTGCACCTGCAAGGTAACACGTATAAATTTTAGGCATATACTTTAATTCGAAGCCATTTCGAGGATCTATAAACTGAACAGTCCATTGATTAGGGTATTGTTGCATTACAGAGCTAATGCCATTTAACCTTGAAGCATAAACCTGTTCTCTAAAGAAAGATTGTATTTCGTTTATTTCTTCGACTTCTTTGTCGTTCTTTCCAATCATCTTAAAATTAAATTGGAAATTGCGTAATGTGTTACCTGAAAACGCCGTGTTTGTTCTAGGATTTCTTACACTTTTATTGGCAAATTCAAGCGCTGTAGCTATATCATTCGCTCCTAGAGTTTTTGCTGCTAATATTGTAGCACCAGTGACTCCTAGTCCTTCGGCTTGCTTCTTAAATGTTCCAAGTATTCCGCCAGCCGCCTCCGCCGCGGTTCCGCTCTTAGCAACAACCTGCGCAATGTCGCCAATCATGCCCATATCGATTGTCGTATAAGATCCACCATCACTAAAGCTTACACCGCTAGGGCACGGTAGGTTAACAGACGTCATAGCTTCACCGCCTTTATATGGTTTACACGTAAATCTAATATAAGGCCGTAATTTTTCAACTAGCATATCTCTAGGAAACACTAATTGCGGTTTACGGGGCCGCTGAGCTTGGGGAAGAACGCTCTCAGTTGCCCTATCCCAACCTTTTCCTGCATCGTCTGCTATTGTTAGTAGACCTTCTTTTATGCTATCTATTGCCATATAAATAAGTATTTAGTATTATTTATAACGAAACCATGGCGTATTCTGGAAGATATAGAGTAAAGAACCCGAAAAAATACGAAGGCGATTTTAAGAAAGTCAAGTACAGATCTCTATGGGAAAGGCAGACATTCAAGTGGTTAGACAATAATCCAGGTGTCATAGGTTGGTCCTCTGAAGAAGTGGTTGTTCCATACCGCTGTAAGACTGATGGCAGGGTGCACCGCTATTTTGTAGATCTTTTTATTCGTACAAAGAATGGAAAGGTCTTTCTAATAGAAATCAAACCTAAGAAGCAAACAGCTCCTCCTAAAAAGCCAGGGCGTAAAACTAAAAGGTACCTTACAGAAGTATTGACATATGCTAAAAATCAGTCTAAATGGGAAGCTGCTACAGCATATGCAAACAAGTATGGTATGACATTTGAAATATGGCATGAAGATACTTTAAGGTCATTTGGTATAAAAATATTATAAATAGAGATAGATGGCTACATTTATTAACAGGATCGAAGACAGAGCTACTCTTGCTGGTATTGAAAGAAACACCAAAGAGTCTCTTAAATGGTTCAAGAGGGAGATCCAAAGCATCAACATGCCTAGTAGGCCTAAGTTGATGGCAGATGAGAATCTTGATTACACAAACAAGCCTCTAATCGGTCGTATGTTTATGTATCTGTATGACCCAAAACATAAGAAAACTCTTCCGTATTACGATAGATTCCCACTAATATTCTTAATTGACAGAGCTGAAGGAGGGTTCTATGGCCTTAATTTGCACTATCTATCGCCTAAATATAGAGCTATATTCTTTGATCAATTGACGGAATACACAAACAACGAGAAATATAATAAGACAACTCGTTTAAGACTTAAGTATAGCTTTCTTGCATCTAATGCAAAGCTAAGATATTTCGCCCCGTGTTTTAAACGCTACCTTACAGATCATATTAAATCAAGAATTGTTGAGGTTCCAGCTCAACATTGGGAGTCTGTTTTATTCTTACCATCAGAACAATTTAAAAAGGTCAGAGCACAAGGTGTGTGGGCCCGATCTAAAAAACAATTTACTTAAAAAGTTATGGGACTACTAGACGACATTAAAAATACAATAAATCCAGTCACGATTGATCAGTTTAAAGCAACTGTTGGTAAACGAGGTGGTGTAGCTACTACAAATAGATTTGCTATTACCATTACTCCACCTACATCAACGCTATTAAATTTAGAAGCTTTACTTGGTGATGGGGCACTAGTTAATGATCCGCGTGACATAAACATATTGTGCCAGTCCTGCTCTTTGCCTGGCAAACTAATTATGACAGGTGATTATGATGCGTACGGAGCCAATCCAAGGAAATACCCACAAAGCTCTATTCAAGAAGATGTGGCATTTACCTTTTTACTTACGAATGATTTTTATGCTAAGAAGACATTTGATAAGTGGCAAAGTTCTATTGTTGATCAAACCTCCCAACTAGTATCTTATGATGACACATATAAAACCGATGTCTTTATTCAAGAACTAGATAAAGACAATACACCAGTATATGCTGTTCGCTTAAGAGATGCTTATCCTACTTCAGTAAACAGTATAGATCTTTCTAACGCCAACTCTGATGCTGTTGCAGAAGTAAGTGTGAACATGACGTATGATTTTTTTGAGACTGAGCAACCTATGAAATCTATGATAAATAGTACTAGCAACAAGCTTAACATATTTAAGCGGCTAATATAAATTATAAACATTATGGCATTACCAACAGTTGAATCACCTAAATATTTCTTAACCATCCCATCAACAAACGAGGCGGTGGAGTTTAGACCGTTTCTTGTAAAAGAGGAAAAGGTTTTGATGATTGCACAAGAAGCAGGAACTAATCAAAGTATGATTTCAGCAATGAAAGATGTAATAAACTCATGCACATTTGGTGGATTAGATCTTTATTCGTTAGTCATGAGCGATCTTGAGTATATTCTACTTCAAATCCGTTCAAAGAGCGTAGGTGAAACATCTGATATTAAGTTTCAGTGTGATGAGTGCGATGAAATCATAGATATGACAATTGATCTTTCAGAAATAGAAGTTTCAGAAGGTAAAAATAAAGAAAATAAAATTCAACTCACTGATGATATTGGCATAACACTTAAATCACCAGGCCTCAAAGAAGCTGAAGTCGCCGCGCGCAGTAGTAAGAAAGCCAACTCTATAATTCAATCTTTGATGACTGTAATTGAAAGTGTATATGATGCTGAAGCTGTATATCCATTTGCAGACGCATCACCTAAAGAAATAGAAAACTTTATCGATTCACTAAGTAGCAAACAAGTTGTAAAAATTAAAGAATGGGTTGATGGTTTACCATCTCTTAAAAAAGAAATTAAATTTAAATGTTCGCAGGGAAAAGAAAGAACAAAGATCCTAAGTGGTCTTGATGATTTTTTCGGCTAGCCCTTTCTCATAACTCATTAGAGAATTATTATTACATTCAGTTTTCGTTATTGCAACACCACAAATATAGCTTAACAGAACTTGACAATATGATTCCATGGGAAAGGGAGATTTACATTACACTTTTAAAAGACCACATTAAAGAAGAAGAACTAAGACACCAACAAAACAATGGCTGAAGAACAATTCGTAACAAGAAATGATCTTGAAGACGTAACTCAAAAAGTTGCAATTCAAAATACTAAAGATCTCGCAAAACCTCTTGTTGATCAACAGAAAAACAATGATCTTAAAGAGCTTGAAAGAAGTATTGAACAAAAAGCTCTATTTCAAGATATAGCAGATGGTATTAGAGGAGTTGGTGATTCTCTTCTCGAAGGTTTAAAAAGCTTAATTCCTAAAACTGATGGTGGTCTTAGTAAGCTTTTGGGCTTAGGCCTTGGGTTGCTACTAGCTCCATTCGCAGTCTTCATTGGCTTCCTTGGTCAACTAGGTAAAGAACTTAACTTCTTTACGAAAGGCAAAGCCGCAGCATGGCTAGATGACTTAAAACTTAGATTTAAGAATTTCTTTGTTGGTATATTTGACAAACTTAAAAAAAGTAAGCTAGGCAAATTTATTACTGGGATTGTAGATAAACTTAAAAACAGCAAGATATTTAAAGCGATCAGCGGCTTATTTCAAAAAGTGTTTAGAGGAAAGGGAGGATTCTTTTCAAAGCTGTTCAATATTTTTAAATCGATTGTGAAATTCGCGACAGGTGGGCCGTTTAAAGCAATTATAAAATTTGCTAAAGGCATTGGACGAATACTAGGTAAAGTGTTTTTGCCAATCACTATTCTTATGGGAATCTTTGATTTCGTTAAAGGGTTTATGCGAGGTTACAAAGAAGGAGGCATCGTAGAAGGTATTAAACAAGGTGTTATGGACTTGGTTGATGGATTAATTGGTGGTCTTATTCGAATATTAATGTGGATACCAACTAAGCTTGCCGAATGGCTGGGGCTGGATAACTTAGCAACGGCAATTGGTAAATATACTGATGACGTGTTTGCCGGCATAAGCGAGATTTTCAGCAACTTAGTTGATTTTGTTAAAGCACTATTTGAGTGGGACACAGAAGCAATGAGCAAAACTCTTAGCGGTATCTGGGAAGGTATTAAAAAAGTGGTATTAGCTCCTTTTGGGTTAATTAAGGGATTAGTGGAAGACATATTTGGTGGAAGTGCAATAGAAAGAGCAAAACTAGCTCTTATGTCAATTAGTTTAAGTATGCAAAGCTTCTTTATGTACTTACAACAAGGCATTCTTAAATTACTTGACAATCCGATTATTAATAATGTGTTAGAAGGTCTCGATTACATTGGCGTTACTGATGGAGCAGGAGGAAGTATTCAAGCTATGAAGAAGAGCGCGACGGAGATGAAAAATGCTGTCGACGCACAGAACGCCGAGGTCAAAGCTGCTGCGATAAGATTGAAGAAAACGGTGGATGCCGAGCGAATTAAAAAAGCTGATGAGCTAAAGGAAAAATCACAAACCAACATTAATACGTCAAACAATAGCAACTCTGCTGTAGTTAATAACGTTACGTATAATGTCATCGGGGCCAGCAATTTGAATGCGGCCGCTTTAAAGCACGCAATGGGATAACTAAAGAGAGGTGACCTTTCAGCCACCCCTCTACTATAGTATTATGTTGTATATGTATTAGCCCTTCTTAGGAGCAGGCTTTTTACCACCCTTCTTAGGAGCAGGCTTTTTCTTGCCTTTACCTTTAGGTTTTTGAGCATTCTTACGACGCTCAGCCATGGCTGCCTTACGCTCTTTAACGTCAAGCTTACCATCTTTATTCTTATCGAATCGCTTCATAAAAGCGCTACGAGCTGCTTTACGTTCAACTTCACAAAGCCTTCCATCTTTGTTTTTATCGAACTTAGCCATAGCAGGTGAAAGCTTACGCTTACCTCCGCTCTTTTTCTCTTTGCTGTCATCAGATTTGATCTTTTTAAGGACCTTAGCTGCAGGTGAGAGCTCTTTTTTATCGGGCCCGGTGTTATTATTACCTGCTACTCCAATTGTTAGAGCCACGCTGATTAGCATTATTAGTTTATTCATATATTTGTTGTATTAGATTACTTACTTATCTCTTGTGATTTTTGCATAGCCCAATCGACTCCTTCATCTCCGCCCCAAATTAACCATGAAACAAACCCTCTATCTAGCCAAGGTGTGTCTTTAAATTCTGGCGAAATCGTTGCGTTTTTTCTGTGTCTATTGAATGAAGCCATGCGTTTAACTGTATCACTGGATATGTTCTCTCCATTGGCTAATTGGTGGGCTCTAGCCCAACCAACTGCAGTGCCAGCTTTGACTTCATCTCTGCCGTATTTCTCTTTCCAATCTATCGCCATTTGAGCATTCTTTTTAGCAGCTGATGGATAATCACTATGGGTTTCCTCTGCCTCATTAATATTACTTAATACGAATTGTTCAAAACTAGCGATGACCTTCATGTACTTATATTTATAATTTAACTGGATGCCAGTTGGGCAAAATAGCTGAGAGTATCTTCTGTGCCATCACCTTCGGTAGTGTCAGCCGCTGGAGTGTCGCTAGCGACAGTGTTATGAACAGGAGCTTCTTTCACCGTATTCAATTCAACTTGTTGTTCAGTTGAAAGACCAGTAGCAACTTCAGCTTCTCCAATGACTTCGAAGAGCTTACGCTTAAGATCGGTGTATGACTTATAGTTTTCAGGATCGCTGTATTCGCTCAGTTTATAGAGTTTGTTGTATACCTCTTCAAGCCGTGCATCATCGTCCTCAAATAGTGGTGCTGCGCTATCAAACTCTGATTTATCGTAGTTTCGATAACCTTCTACATTACGAATTTTGAGTTTAAAGTTGGCACCTGACCAAAAGTCGAATGGATTAACCGGAGTTTCATCTTGGAATTGTGGTTGCATGACATCCATAATCTTGTCCATAATTTTCTTACCAAATTCATAAAGGAATACCTTTCCTTCATTTTCTGGATTACCCGAATCAGAGACAACCATGATGTTTGAAACGTGATGTAGACGACGCTTGCGGAGTCTAGCAAGTTCTTTATCTTCATCTCGGCCAGTATTCCATAGCTGAGAATTCAATTCAGATACAGGATCTGGTTGGCCGATGGAAGTCAGTGATCTCTCGATGTACCAACGGCCAGTCGATCCTTTAAATCCATGATCCCAGTATCGTACCCATGGGAGATCTTCTTCACCTCCTGCTGGCAAGAAGCGGATAACAGCATAACCATTGCCTGCTTTATCAACAGTTGGCTTCCATACGCGGTCGTCTCCATAGCTTTTCTTTTCGCTGTTGCTATCAGCAGCTGAGACAAGTTTTGAGATCGCGTCCGCGCGGTTTTGTTTTAGTTTTTCGAATGACATAATATTGTTTTGTATTTTTTGTATTTGCAGTGTATATTGTTTTTGACTGACAAGAGTTATTATACTAAAAAATGGTTAAAATGTAAATCACATAATGACATTTTTTTGCTTTTAGCATCTCCTCGATCGTATTTTATTTATAAAGATTTTCGGTATTCCAATTCAGCCATCATGAGATTTCGAAATGAATCCCGCGCTTGAGGCTCTGATTCAAGGACAGCCTCGATGTGAGCCTTATCCATATTGGCAATAGTTATGCACGATCGTGGCTCATCACCGTTCTTACCGTATGTTCCCCATGTTGCAGCTTCGCGCTGTTCCTCATGAGGACTATCATCATAGACGCACTTATCGGTGTGCGGTGCTGAATCGTTGATGCTTCGTCGTGCATAATCTAAACCACCATCGACCATATACACCATGCCATTAGCATCGGTATATTCTACGTAGTCATGACGGTGGCGAGACTGTAGCCAGGTACCATCGGGCGTAACCATTGCGTTTCTAATTAGTTTGCGCATTTTCTAATTGTCTCAAGATGTGAATGCCAATAGGACCTTATCTCTAATCGCGGCGGTGGGCAATGGCTTCTGAACCATAATCGCCTTATAATTAAGGAGTAGGTTGATCATGTCTTTATTCATGCCTAATGGATCACCCACAGCGGTTCTCAGACGCGTCAGAAAGTTAACGAGTATATCCATTAAGACTACTGTCTCCAAGTGAATCTCACGCGCTCTGAGGGCCTCTAAAAGAGGACTGGCCGAGTAGTCGACTGTAGTTGAACATAGCTCGTCGAATGTATAGCCAGAATCGGCTAATTTCTTAATGTCTTGAGTGAACATATAAGTAAGTTTATCATGGCGCGCACCGTACGCAGAATAGACTTCGTCAGACATATCCCCGATCCACGCATTCTGGTTTTCCAACATGTTTGACGTAAAGTAATCAATAAGCTCCTCTCGTTTAAAACGCCTTGACAGCTTTTCAAAGAAGTATCGATCCCGCCTTTTCTCGAAACTCGCCTGTTTCACAGCGGTTTTAAAATTGTACTTCACAGCATCATAGTCAGAAGTAAAATGGAGTTTTAGCGATTGGTAAATTTGAAATGCTAGATATCCGTCCATGATTATTTTAAAGATTCTTCCTCTTGGTCTTGATCGAAATCACCGTCTCTAATTACTTTAATACTGCTCATCGTCCTTGTCCTTTGTATGTTTTTTTATAATTAGTCGATCCTTTATTGGTCGAGGTTTTTGATTTAGCGTGGATGCCTTTTCTTTTAATGGGCTTTTTAACTTCGTGTTGTCCGATTGTTTTCATGATTTAGTATAGTTTTGATGTGGTTCTTTTAATGATATTGCGATCCATCGCTTCAACCTCAAGTCTACTTTTCAGTGGGCCTTTAATGAGTTTTGCCATATCTTCAGGATCGATTTCTTTTCTTTCGCAGATTTCCATGATTGCTTCTACGTACGAAATGCCGTCTCCGTAAACAAGCTTATCTACTTCGAAGCGTAATTCCTCTTTTGTTATAACGTGCTTGATTACGATTTTTTCTTTACTCATAGTGTTCTAATTAGAATTGTGTCTTTATTGATGCGACCTTTAGCAGGATTGCGTTTTGCTTTTAATTTAGAAAGTTCTTTGTTGACTTGCCTTTCGGTTTTACTGGCAAGAATTGGTAGTACTTCTTTTGGTTTTCTTAATGTGAAAGAATATGATTTGGTTTCATCAAACCCCCTTAACGTGCTGCCTTGAACGGTAAATCCATCTGGCCCAGCCGCCTTAAATATTGTTACCTTCCTGTATTTTGTATTAAACATAAACATCGTTTGGGCACACACAATGCGCGTTGGATCACACGATTGCATGCAATATTCTACTGACTCATTTAGGTAGTTCAATCGAGAGACTTGTTTATCAGCAGATTTCGGTTTTTTAACGCGGGGCTTGCGTGCGGCCTTTTTCGAAGATTTATAGAGAACAATTTCGTTTAGCATCTCATCGATTGCTTTAATACGATTCCGCAGTTGAGGTGCTGAAAGGTAAGAGAAACCTTCAACCATATCAGGACATCTTTTTTCATACGCATCGGTATAATCGTTTTTGTGTCTTTCAAGCCATCGGACTACTGGACCAATAAACGACACTGGGATGTTCTCTCCTCGAAGAATAGAAGCAATAGGCATCTTTTTAATTTTTGCCTTAGGTTCTGTCCAAACGTCTAACATCTCTTCTAATTCGCATAATACATTCGACTGCACCTTTTTAGTCATAATACTATGCACATTTGGTTTCGGTGCGGAGTTGGCGGTTTTAACCGGTGAAGATTTATTAAGAAGGATTTCACGTTTGGCATCAGACAACATGAAGCCTATGTTATTTTTGACACGATCACGATTAGTACTAAATTCGGGCATTCCCATATTATAGCAACGGCAAAGCTTTCCTGTGATATTAAACACAAAACTACTTTTTGGAACGTGCGGAATAGACGCAATATCATCATCTGAATAAGAATTCTTTTTCATGTATTCTTGAATGATTGGAATATAGTCCTCCCGGTCGAGGTAATAGTTATAAAAATTCAGGCATTTACCAAGCTTGTCTTGGAAGCCTTCCTTAGCGCAATTGTGCCAAGTTGGTTCATCACCCGTAAATTTAAAATCGAGAGAGGCGACCTTTCCAGACTTAAGGAATTTCATATTCTTCTTTATTCGCATATGAGTATTATACCATAAAATGGATGAATTGTAAATATTATTTTAGCCTTAATTGCGCTTATTTTCTTCCAGGTCTGAAAAAACGTAAAGTATAAATAGAATTGAGGACGGTTATGCAAACTATCCACTAACAGAAAAATAAAAGATATGGAACTAATACTACAATTCGTACAAGACAAACCATGGTTTGGAGTCGCAGCTGCAACAGTCGCGCTTGCTTCTTCTATCGCTGCTATCACGCCCACTCCAAGGAAAGGATCGGTGTTGGCTAGACTATATAGCCTTATTGATTTGCTAGCTCTCAATATCGGTAAAGCTAAAAATAAATAGTAAATTTGTATGTGGGTAAAAGGTGTACTGTCTGCTGCCACTGCAGCGCTTAAGGCCTACTCGGCTCATATACGATGGAAGAGAGAAACCTATATAGACAAAATAGAAGATGAAATCGATTCTATTGCTGCTTCCTCTGCTGATGCTGCTGGTAAGTTGCGGATCAAGCGACTCTTGGTCAGAAAACAAAGATACACTAAACAACTCGGCGCTCTACGATCCGACTCAGATTCGACTGATTGACGGTCAGACCTACCAGTTCCAAGAAGGAACTTTAATCGGTCGAGGCCAAGTGTTTCATTCCGACTACTCATTCAGAGAGATGCTTATTAATCAATAATAAGATTTAATTAAAAAACAAAGAGCCGCTCTATTTTAGAGCGGCTCTTTTTGTTAGGCTCTAAGCGCTTTGATCCGTGCGATTACGAGATCGTATGTTTCCTCAGAAGGATCGTTCTTCCTACCAGGAGAAATCATTTCGTGTGTAAGAATCGCATCGATGCCGAAATCAAATTTGTCCATAAGGTAGATACACTTCTTAGCAGCAGAATCGATCTCAACAACGTTTGGAGTTCGTTTGTACGTGTCTCCATAGAAAGAAACGCCGATGCTATAGCTGTTTAAACCAATGATTCCATTCCAATTAGATTTGCCAGCATGCCATGCCTTCTTAGTATCATAGACAAATTGAGTTCTTGAACCGTCGCCTGCGATAAGATAGTGGTAACTAACTTGAGATACAGGATTTAAAATCCACGATTTAGTACCGCCGTGACTACCACTACTGTGATGGAGAACGACAAACCTAGGTTTGATAGTCTTAGATTGATTTGGGCTAGCCTTATACACTTCAGGATAATCGTTAACGCGTGGATGGGCTGGAGCTGGAGGTGCAGGTGGCTCAGGTTTCTTGACCTTTTCTTCATGGACCAAATTCTCCCAAATCATTTTCCAAGTGGTTGGTCCATCAACTCCATCATCCTCAATTCCGAGAATCGATTGAACTTCCTTGACGATTCCCCTCTTTCCTTTAAATTTCATACCTGTATATACTTATAATATTCTAAATACTAGGAGTACCTTTCCATAAAGACAATTCCCATTTTCTCCGTTTCTCTAATCCTTTACGAACTTTTCCACCGGCTATACGGTATTGCGGTAGAATACATTCTACGCTTTCATAATTTCCGCTGTTGAGTCTGCCTTCACCTTCGACCAATCGTCTCAAGTTGCTCATTCCGCAATTAAAGGCGAATGACGTTAAAGCATTCAGTTGGTATTCTGTGAGCTCAACAGTAACATTATCGTTGACCTTCTCTCTGACCTCGGCAAGATGTGCGATTAATAGTTTTTCGGCATGGGCTTTACTGATCTTACCACTCGAGACCACTTTTATATCGGTGCATCCATATCCGATAGTCTTAACACCTCCTGCGCAGATATATGAGCGCATCTTGTATCCCTCAAAGAACTTAACACCATCAACCATTTGTCCATCCCAATCGATATTCGGCTTAACGAGTACAGCCTCGGGCCTAATGAGCATTGGTTGATCTGTGTACAGCATAACGATTTCAGACCGCATAACTTCAAGAACTTTTGGGACATCGGCTGTGGCCATGGGAGTGGCGCTTTTGAGAATCGCTGTATGGGAAACAAGGCTCACCGCTCCGAATAAAATTACTAATTTCATATTTCTAATATTTACTTATTTATAATGTACTGCAGAATCTCCTTTTGATTCTGTCTGAATATATTCTACCACAATTTGTGGGGAATGTACACATTTATTTTCATAAAAAGCACATTTATGCGGTTTTTACTCAATTATGTAGGAATTTCTAGTCGTGCAAGGGCCGTTTTACCCCTCTCGCTTCGCAATATTCACTAAACGTCTGATTAAAATCATTAAAGCAGTAATCAAAGAGCCAATCTCTTCCTAGGTCTACACCACTCTCATCAACACCAAAGCCTTTAACCCAGCCTTTCATTTGAGCTTCTTTATAAAGCTCTTCAAAATGATCATCTTGAACCTTACTGAGTTGGTGAATAAATTTACCAACTTCGTATGCTCTATCGTCGAGTTCTGCTGCTATTTCTTTGTTCACAATTTTAGGTTCGCAGTTATGACAGACGGCTTCGTCATTACCGGTGGAGGGATTATCAAAGGGAATGCTCGAATTTAATGGGAATTTTATTTTGGAAACCCAAATAGGCATGAATAAAATTCTTGCCCAAGGGTCACCTAGTTTCATTCCTTGGGTGTCAGACGGATACCATCCTTTCGTGCTATTTCTGTCAGGCTTGATAATATGGCCGTGCTCATTAACATCGTCTTCAGTAGGGAGTCTATCGTCGATCCACGCGTGGTGTGTTTCCATTTCACCCAAAAAGCCCAAGCTGTTTAGGCTCAGGCAGTGGGGTGATTAGTGTTATGATCTACTGAGATACTACCTCACCAAACTTTGAATTGAGCTCATATCTTAGTCCTGGGTCGTCTGCAAAAACTTCTTCACGGTAGTCATTTGAAAATATAAGACTGCCACCACCTGCGCACCACGCGGCTCTATCGCGAGCTGATTCGAATCTGTAGTAGGTAACACCATAGCGTTTCCCATTAGTTGTGACATGTACCTGTCCATGCTGCCATGACATGGCAAAGTATTTTTTTACTGTATCTTTGTTCATATTCTTATTTTATCTGATTTCCTTTAGTTGAAGATCATATCACCCACAATTGTGAATGTTACTAGAGCTGTACACCATCCCATATATGTTAAGCCAATGATCTTGAGGATGACTTTAGGAGTGTAGAGAGGCTTTTTTGTATATGGATTGGGCATGTTTAGTAAGTTGTAGGTTCCTTTTTGATTCTGGATATATTCTACCACAAAATTAGCGGTTTGTAAATCTTTATTTTTTTTCATCCTAATTATATCTGAGTTTCTTACGAGTTAGTGATCTCATCTGCAAGAAGCTTATTGAGATGCTTGAGAGCAGCATTTTCCTCCTTCAACATCTCGATAGCAGCATTCTCCTCTCTTAACTCTCCAACCCTCTCAATCAAATGAGAGATGATATCAGCTTGATCTTGTGCTGCACTCTGCTCACGCTCTCCCTGCTCCTTAATCACTTCATCAATACATACATCCTCACGGCCATTATATTTATTATACTCCTCATCAGCATACACATCCCATCCTTTTTTACTTTCTTTCATATCTAATTATATCAGAGTTCCT
>Ga0209383_1000321_pt1 | contig 35000 bp, 36 predicted proteins | sample CoawatmetaG02DNA_FD_187510 | JGI IMG/M metagenome (GOLD analysis project Ga0209383, IMG submission 187510) | Marine microbial communities from the West Antarctic Peninsula - Coastal water metaG029-DNA (SPAdes) (version 2) | ecosystem: Environmental > Aquatic > Marine > Coastal ... | reverse complement strand
CTAGAAAATGGAAAGATGAACAATCTGGTCAAGACAAGTATTCAACTGAAATTGTAATTCAAGGATACAATTCTTCACTTACTATGTTGGGTGGTGGAAACACTGGCGGTGGTGGTATTCAAAATGACAATTCGCAAGCTGTTGCTAGCAATCCTGATGATAGCCCCCAAGCCCCTAATGATATGGATGACGAAATTCCCTTTTAGTTTCTATGAAAGATACAGAAATTCCTAAAGACAAGAATATAAAACTGATTTCAATGCATGATGAGATGAGTGCGTCTTACTTGTCGTACGCGATGAGTGTAATTGTTAGTAGAGCACTTCCAGATGTTAGGGATGGACTTAAGCCTGTTCATAGAAGAATATTGTTTGCTATGTATAAAGGTGGTTACGATTGGTCAAAACAATTTAGAAAATCGGCAAGGATAGTTGGTGACGTTATTGGTAAGTATCACCCACATGGGGACCAGTCTGTTTATGATGCTCTCGTTCGAATGGTTCAAGATTTTTCAATGAGTTTACCATTAGTTCAGGGTCAGGGTAACTTTGGATCTATAGACGGTGATCCTGCTGCTGCGATGAGATACACTGAAACAAGATTAGCCAAAGTTTCTCAATACTTAATTGATGATATTGAAAAAAATACAATTGAATACAAAAGTAATTATGATGAAACAGAAAAAGAACCCACTGTTTTGCCGGCACAATATCCCAACTTATTGGTAAATGGAGCCGGTGGTATAGCCGTTGGAATGGCGACAAGTATTCCTCCACATAATTTAGGGGAAATTATAAATGGAACTTTAGCTTTAATTGAAAATAAAGATCTTAAAATTAAAGATTTAATGAAGCACATACCAGGTCCTGACTTTCCAACGGGTGGAGTTATTATTGGAAAAGATATTATTAAAGCAGGTTATAATGTGGGTCGTGGCTCTTTTAAAATTAGAGGGGAAATTAGTGTTGAATCTCAAAAAAATGGCAGAGAAAGATTGGTTATAACTTCAGTACCTTATCAGGTTAATAAATCAGTTTTAAATGAAAGAATTGCTCAATTAGTACGAGAGAAAAAAATTGAAGGTATTAAAGATATTAGAGACGAATCTAACAGGGAAGGTATTAGAGTTGCTATTGACTTAAGAAATGGCGTTGAGCCCGAAACAATTAAAAGACAACTTTATAAAAACACGTCTATAGAGAGCTCATTTGGTTTTAATACACTTGCGATTGTTGATGGAAAACCAAAAATTTGTAACTTAAAAGATTTTTTAACTTATTTTTTAACGTTCCGTGAAGATGTGGTGATTAAGAAAACTAAATTTGATCTTAAAAAAGCCGAAGACAGAGCACATATATTAATTGGTCTTTCTGTATCTGTTGAAAATTTAGATAAAATTATAAAAATCATTAGATCATCAAAAACTCCAGATGATGCAAAAAAAGCTTTATTGACTACTAAGTGGAAAATTAACAAATCTTTGAAATTAATTTCACTTATAGATGATAAAAAAGGTAAAAATTTATATTCATTATCTGACCCTCAGGTTGTAGCAATTTTAGATCTTAGACTTCAAAAATTAACGGCACTAGGAATTAATGAAATTGAAGTTGAAATAAAAAAATTAGCTGACTTAATTAAAGGTTATAAGAAAATTATTAATTCAAAAAAAGAACTTTTAAAAGTTATTAGTGAAGAATTAAAAACTATTAAAGAAAAATTTGCTGTACCTAGAAGAACTAAGATTATTGATGCAATATTAAATTACGATATCGAAGAAACTATTCAAAAAGAATCTGTAATTATTACTGTAACTTTTCAAGGATATATTAAAAGAGGTGCTTTAAGTAATTTAAAACAACAAAAAAGAGGTGGAAAAGGTAAATCTGGCATAACTACAAGAGATGAAGATTCGGTAGTCCAAACATTGTCTGTTAATACTCATACCTCTGTTCTGTTCTTTTCTACAGAAGGTCTTGTTTATAAGATTAAAGCTTGGAAAATTCCAGAAGGATCAACTACATCCAAGGGTAAATCTTTATTCAATATTTTACCCTTAAAAAGTCACCAATCAATCAGTTCTATAATGCCATTTCCTGAAGATGAAAAAGAATGGAAGAATTTACAAATTGTATTTGCTACAGCAAAAGGAAAAGTTAGAAAAAATAGTCTTGAAGACTTTTCATCAATTAATTCTGCAGGAAAAATTGCAATGAAACTTGACCTTAATGATAAAATTGTTGGAGTTGAAATTTGTAAAGACGATCAAGACGTAATGTTAAGTACCAAAAATGGAAAATGCATCAGATTTGAATCAAAAAAACTTAGAGTATTTAAAGGAAGATCTTCAAAAGGCATTAAAGGTATAGAGTTAGCACCTAATGATGAAATAGTGTCATTATCTATTGTAAATCAAGAAAAAGGAAAAAAAAATCACAAAGGGACAAAAACGGATTTAGAATCTAAAGAAAGATTAATACTATCTATTACAGAAAATGGTTATGGAAAGAAAACTTCTCATTTTGATTATAGAGTAACAAATAGAGGTGGTAAGGGTATCATTGGTATAATTAATTCTCCTAGAAATGGTAGTATATGTTCTTCATTCGGTGTATTTGAAGGTGACGAGATAATGATATCCACCAACAAAGGTAGAGTTATCAGAGTTGCTGTTAAAGAAATTAGAACTGCTGGTAGAAATACTCAAGGTGTGAGGATCATTAAATTATCTGGTGATGAAAAAGTAGTTTCGGCAATTAAAATTGATGATAACTTGGCTTAATGAAAAAAATAGCCGTATACCCTGGCACATTTGATCCAATTACATTCGGACATATTGACGTTATTAAAAAAGCTTTAAAATTATTCGATAAAGTTATTATTGCCGCCTCCGAAGGCACTAATAAGAATTACCTTTTTAACTCAGTTGAAAGAATTGAAATAATTAAAAAAGCACTATTTTATGACTTAAAATTAGATAGAAAAAAAATTGAAATTATTTCTTTTACATCTTTAACAACTGATTTGTGTAAAAAATACAAATCCAATATTATTCTAAGAGGCTTAAGAGCAGTATCTGACTTTGAGTATGAATTTCAATTAGCGGGAATGAATCGAAAATTGAGCAACAATATAGAAACAATTTTTTTAATGTCAGATGTAGAAAATCAAATTATTTCATCAAGGTTTGTCAAAGAAATAGTTAGATTAAACGGAGATATTAAAAAATTTACTACAAAAAGTACCATAAAGTCTTTAAAAGAAAAATATGAATAATTTTATAAAAAAGCTCTTAATTTTATTTTTTATACTAACCCACAACACAATAGCAGAGGAGAATATAATGATTTTAAAACTTAAAGATGGTGATATAAAAATTGAACTTTTTGACAAAGTTGCACCCAATCATGTTAAAAGAATCAAGCAACTTGCCGAGGATGGTAAATACGACGGTGTTGTTTTTCACAGAGTGATTGATGGTTTCATGGCACAAACTGGCGATGTTAAATTTGGCAACTCTTTAAATGATGAGTTTGATTTAAAAAGAGCTGGTATGGGTGGATCTGATTTACCTGATCTTAAAGAGGAATTTAGTGACCTGCCTCATGAAAGAGGAACTTTATCGATGGCTAGATCACAGGACCCAAATAGTGCTAATAGTCAATTTTTTATCTGTTTTAAAGCCTCAGCATTTCTTGATAGGCAGTATACGGTCTTTGGTAAAGTTATTGAAGGTATGGAGTTAGTGGATAAAATTAAAAGAGGTGATGAAAATAATAACGGATCTGTTGCAAATCCAGATAAAATTATTAGCTTTAAATAATCCCCATATCAAACCATGGCATTAAAAAAATTTAAATTTAATGTTATTGAAAATGAAAAATTTGCAAGAGCTGGGTTAATTGAAACTCATAGAGGTGATATTCAAACTCCAGCTTTTATGCCTGTTGGTACCCAAGCTACAGTTAAAGCTTGTTTAATAGATGATGTTATAAAAACTGGTTCAGAAATAATACTATCTAATACATATCATTTAATGATTAGACCTGGGGTTGATAGAATAATTTCAGCAGGGGGGCTTCATAAATTTATGAACTGTAAACTCCCTATACTTACAGATTCTGGAGGATTTCAAGTAATGTCTCTTTCAAAATTAAATAAAGTTGATAGAGAAAAAGGGGCAATTTTCAATTCACACGTTGATGGTAAAAAATTTATATTGAGTCCTGAAGAAAGCATAAGGGTTCAAAAAGGTTTAGATTCTGACATAGTAATGATCATGGACGAATGCCCAAAAAAAACTACGGACTATAATGTTATTAATAAATCAATGGAATTATCAGTATATTGGGCAGAAAGATCCAAGGTTGCTTTTGGATTAAATCCTCATAAAGGGTTATTTGGAATAGTTCAAGGAGGTTTATTTAAAGATCTAAGAATTAAATCACTTAATGAGTTAACAAAAATTGACTTTGATGGTTATGCTATAGGCGGATTAGCTGTTGGTGAAACTCAAAATGAAATGTTTAATGTATTAGATGATATTAAAGAGGTTATGCCAGAGAATAAACCAAGATATTTAATGGGCGTTGGTACACCTTCGGACATTTTGGGTGCTGTAAAAAGAGGAATTGATATGTTCGACTGTGTAATGCCGACAAGATCTGGTAGAACCGGGCTAGCTTTTACCTGGAATGGTCGTCTAAATATCAAAAATAATAAATTTAAAAATGATAATGATCCACTAGATATAGATTGTTCAAACTTAAACCTAAATAAATATTCAAAAAACTATCTAAACCATCTTTTCAATACAAATGAAATATTAGGCTCAACGCTACTTACTCTTCATAATATCAATTTTTATCAAGAATTAATGTCAGCAATTAGAGAAAATATCAAAAAAGGAACGTTTGATAAATTTCACAACAAATACATTGATAAGTTGTAATTTAAATATTTGCAATTACTCAGGTTATGGAATAAATAATTGTTTTTGGTAATAAAAATTATTTAAGTTTAGATATTTTTTTATTGTTTAGATTTTTAAGTGTAAAGAAATTTAAAAATTTTAAAGAAGACTTCACCAAAAGTTTTTTTTTAAAATTAAATAAAAAAAAACATTCATCTCTACTTTATTAGTTTCTATGTGGGCCCTTAGCTCAGTTGGTAGAGCAATTCCCTTTTAAGGAATGGGTCGATGGTTCGAGTCCATCAGGGCTCACCATTAAAAAATCTCATAAATTTAACTAATTGTAATTGCTGGATAATCTAAGATAATACTATTTTCCCACTCTTTTAAATTTTTAATTCTTTTGGATGAAGATGGGTGAGTGCTTAAAAATTGAGGTGGCTCTTTTCCTTTATTTGCTTTTTTCATTCGTTCCCATAATTTTTTTGTTTCTCTAATATCATAGCCTGATAATGATGCAAAAATCATTCCCAAATAATCTGCTTCGCTTTCTTGTGTCCTTGTAAATGGATTCATAATTCCAATTTGAGACAATAAACCTACAGTGTTCATACCTGTTGCTTTGTTGATTTCTGATAAAATACCTCCACTAGCAATATCAATTATTTTTGTACCGGTATTTAACAAAACACCTCTACTTTGTCTTTCAACCGAATGTTTTGCCACAGCATGTGCAATTTCGTGCCCCATTACAGAAGCTAAGCCATTAGTATTTCTTGTTACATCTAGAATTCCAGTATAGATAGCAATTTTTCCACCTGGCATACACCAAGCATTTTTAACTTTTTTTTCTATTAAAATATATTCCCAATCAAAATTAGCCGTTGGATCATCAATACCAGTTCTAAAAAAATATTCAGAAATTGATTCTACCATTTTTTTCCCAATATCTTTAATTTGATTGAGCGTCTTAATATCATCACTCATTTTTTCTTTATCCTTAATTTTTTCATAGATTCGTGCTGCTTGAGCATTCAACTTTGATTCGGAAATAATTTTTAATTGTTTTCTGTTAGTAATAGGAGTTGTAGAACATCCATTAATAACAGCACCGCAACAACCACAACCGATATAATTTAAAAATTTTCTTCTATTCATTTTAATTAATTTTTGATATTTATATATCTATAAACATATATGAATTTAAACAATAAAATTTTAGGAGCATTCTTTATAATAACTGTTTTATTTGTTATTTATTCTAGTTATCAATAAAATATTTATGCACGATAAAAAAAAAAAATCTATTGCATTAAAATTAAGAAATTACTTTGTGACAGGTGTTATTGTTCTTATTCCAATAGGGTTTACACTTTATTTAAGTAAGTTCTTAATTAATTTTTCTGCAAAATTAGTTCCATCAGGATTAAATCCAAATACATATCTCCCTTATTCCATCCCAGGAATAGAGATACTTTTAACAATTATTTTTATTACAGTCATTGGTGGACTTTCTTTATCTTTTTTAGGTAAAAAGTTTTTACAAATAATTGATGATCTATTTAAAAGAATACCCATATTAAGAACTATTTACTCTGCTATTGGTCAAATGACTGACTCTTTTAGAAATCAAGAGGGTAATAAAAAAAGTGTTGTGTTAGTAGAGTATCCTAGAAAAGGATCTTGGGCCGTAGGATTTGCTACAAAAGAAAATACTGGTGAAATTAAATCAAAAACAAATCAAAACCTTATAAATGTTTTTGTTCCAACAACGCCAAATCCTACAAGTGGTTTTTTGCTAATGATTCCAAAAGCAGATTTAATTTATTTAGATATGACGTTTGAAGAGGCATCTAAGTTTATAGTTTCAGCAGGAACCTCTATACCCCCTCGTTAAACCAGATCGTTAATTATATCTGCTTGATCATATAATTTGAGTAATGCTTTATATTTATCAATATTTATATTTTCTAATTCTATTTTTTTAATTTGTTTTTCAGCCATTAAAAACAAGTCTTCATTTTGAATTGGATCTGCTAATCTAAAATTTTTAACTCCACTTTGCTTAAAACCAAGTAGATCGCCAAAACCCCTTAGCTTCATATCCTCTTCAGAAATTTCAAATCCATCATTTGAATTCTTTAAAATATTTATTCTCTTTTTAGCGTTAACACTTAAATTAGATTTAAACATCAGTATGCAACTAGCTTGTTTAGTGCCACGTCCAACTCTTCCCCTCAATTGATGTAGCTGTGATAAACCAAACTTATTAGCGTTCTCTATTATGATTACATTAGCGTTAGGAAAATCGATACCGACTTCTATTATTGTTGTTGAAACTAAAATTGAATATTCTTTATTTAGGAATTTATTTAATATCTCTTCTTTTTCTTCATTCTCAATTTTTCCATGAAGTAAGGCAACATCGTTAGGAAATAATTCACTAAGAAATTTATATTTATTAACAGATGATTGATGGTCTAATTTCTTAGATTCCTCTATTAATGGACATACCCAGAAAACTTGATTTCCTTCTTTTATTTCTTTTTTAACAAATTTAATAACATCATCAATTTTACTCTCTAATTTACTATAGGTTTTAACTTCTTTCCTGTTGCTTGGTTTTTCCCTAATAATAGAAACATCCATATCACCATAAACTGACATAGTTAAGGTTCTTGGTATTGGTGTTGCTGACATTAAAAGAACATCACAATTATCACCGCCTTTATCAGACAAAAGCTTTCTTTGCCTTACACCAAATTTGTGCTGCTCATCTATTATAATATAACCAAGGTTTGCAAAAATTATTTTTTTCTGGAAAATTGCATGAGTACCAAAAACCATATGAATCTTATCATCTTCTAACTCTTTCATAATTCTCTTTTTTTCAACATTTTTATTTTTGCTTGAAAGCAATTCAATACTGATATTTTTAGGAAATAACTTTTTTGCTAATGTGTAATGTTGTCTAGCTAATATTTCAGTAGGAGCCATTAATGCAACTTGGAAGCCTGAACTAATAACACTTAATGAAGAAATTAAAGCAACAATAGTTTTTCCACTTCCTACGTCACCCTGTAAAAGTCTAAACATTTTACTTTTAGAATTAAGATCTTTATTAATATCGACTAATGATATTTTTTGATCATTAGTAAGATTAAAATTTAATTTACTAATAATATTATTATGAGCTTTTTCAGTAAACTTTTTGGATGTTTTTTTAATCTTTTTAATTTTTTTCCTAATTTCTGAGTTAACTAAAAATGAAGCTAATATTTCATCGTAAGCAAGTCTTTTATAAAAAGCTGACTTATAATTACCAATATTTCTTGGATCGTGTAATTTAACTATAGCTTCGTTCCAACTTTCATCGTTGAAAGTTTTCAGTATTTTTTTGTCATGCCACTCCGTTAAAATTGGTAAGTTTTTTAAAATTTGATTAATAATTTTATTATAAGTTTTTTCTGTAATACCATCTGTTAAAGAGTATTTATTATCTACAGTTTCTATTAATGAACTATCTTGAGAAATATAAGTAGGATTTGTTATTTGGTATCGTCCTTTATAATTGCTTATCTTTCCACTAATTGTTACTTCTTCGTTTAAAGGTAAAATCTTTCGTACATATCCCTCATGACTATTAAAAAATATACAGTCAATTTTTCCAGTTTCATCAAAACAACTAACTCTATTTGGTAAATTTCTTACTCTTGGAAATTGATACTTTAACGTAACTATTCTAATTGTTTGAATTGCACCAATTTGAAGATTGCAAATTTTACTTACCAAAGTTCTATCAGTGTATGACTTGGGTAATCTCCATAATAAATCAAAAATATTATTGACTTTTTTTTTCTTTAAAATTTCCATGGTTTTTTTACCCACACCATTTAATTTAGTAAGATCTGCTAATAAATAATCATAATTATTTGTATTTTTCATGTTAGATGCAATATAATAAAATTTATGAACATTCATATAAAGGATTTAAAAAATAAAATAATATATCGTGCAAACTATAGAGGCACGAAGGAAATGGATAAGCTATTAAGTGCATTTACTAAAAAATATATTGGTCAATTATTTGATGAAGAGTTACTTCTTCTCTGTGATTTGTTAGATTATGATGATGAAAATCTTTACAAACTTAACAAGGGCTTACAGCTAACAATTGAAATTAAGCCAAATAGAGTTATAGAACTATTTAAAAATTATAAATATGTGAGTGAGTAGTGGCGGAGAGACTGAGATTCGAACTCAGGAAAGAGTTGCCCCTTTGCCGGTTTTCAAGACCGGTGCATTCAACCGCTCTGCCATCTCTCCGTTAGCAAGGTTTTATTATTATAAAATTTTAATTCAAGAATAAAATTGATAAATTAATCATATAATGAATTATTACCTTAGATATTAATATAATGAAAAATCAAAACTTCAATAAAGGTCTTACTTTAACCGCATTAGGTTCTTTTTGGTGGGGAGCAATAGGTGTTATCTATTTTAAATATATATCATTTGCTGGTCCCATTGAGGTTGTTATACATCGATGTGTTTGGACATCAGTCATATTAATTATATCCACTTTTTATTTTTCAAAATGGAATATTTTTTTTGAAATTATTGCTAATAAAAAAAAACTTGTTTGGTTATTTTTTTCAGGTTTATTAATATTTATTAATTGGGCCACCTGGATATATGCAGTTGGAACAGAAAGAATTATTGATGCAAGTTTTGGATATTTCATAATGCCTATTTTAAGTGTTTTTTTGGGTTATATTTTTTATAATGAAAAAATAAACAAGATGAGGATGCTTTCAATTATATTGGTTTTAATTTCAATTTTATTTCTTCTTTTAGTTAATTTTAATTCAATTCCATGGGTGGGAATAATTGTGGCACTTAGTTGGGGTTTCTATAATTTATTACGAAAAAAAGTTAATGTAGATACGGATGTTGGTTTATTAATTGAAAGTCTCTTCATATTACCTTTTGCTTTGTTTGCTTTTTATCTAATTTTTCAAAATAATTTAAATGACTTTAGTTTAGCTACCCCTTCGTTGATGTTGATATTTATGCTTGCAGGTCCGATGACGGTTATACCGCTTTTTTTGTATGTGAGGGGAGTGGAACTTTGCGGACTTGGTCCTACTGGAATGATATTTTATATTACTCCTACACTTCAATTTATACTTGGTTTTTTTTACTATAATGAAGCTTTTTCATATGAAAAATCACTAAGTTTCATTTTAATATGGATTGCTGTAATTATTTATTTAAAAGATTTATATGAAAATAATTAAATATTTTATAATTCTATTTTTGCTTCTTACAAATCATGTATTAGGTGCAAACGATCAATCATTCAATGAATGGATAAAAAATTTTAAGATATATGCATTAGAAAATAATATTTCTGAGTCGACTTTTGATAAAGCAATGTCTGATGTTATTTTTTTACCTAAAGTTATAAAATATGATCGTTTTCAACCTGAATTCTATGAAGATACAAAAACTTACGTATCCAAGAGGTCCTCTAATTTGAAGGTTAAACAAGGTGCAAAATTATATAGATCGAATGAAACTTTTATTAATTCAATTGACAATAAATTTTCAGTAGAGAAAAGTTTATTGCTTGCTTTAATGGGTATCGAGACAAACTTTGGCACTTATGTTGGTAAAATGGATATTTTATCATCTCTAGCTACATTGAGTTTTGATAAAAGAAGATCGGATTTTTTTACAAATGAACTTATTGTTATTCTTCAGTTAATAGAATCTAAAAAAATTGATCACTCTATCTTATATGGATCTTGGGCGGGTGCTTTTGGAAACTTTCAGTTTATGCCTTCTACGATAGAGAGGTATGCAATTGATTATGATAAAAATAATATAATTGAACTTAAATCAACAAAAGATTCTTTTGCATCGGCGGCAAATTACATTAATAAAATTGGATGGAAAAAAAATCAGCCATGTTTTATTAGTGTTAATTTGACTAAAAATGTTCCAAAAAAATTATTAAATACTTCTGCTAAAAAGCTACATAGTAAAAATAAATTTAAATTCTTAAAACAATATATTAATGATAAAGACAATCACACAATTAACGATGATTTAATTGCATCCATTATAACTCCAGATAAAGATATTGTACCTAATTCTGAAAACTTAGAACCAGCTTTTATAGTTTTTGAAAATTATGAAAAAATCCTACAGTGGAATAGATCTTTAAGGTTTGGCCTTGCCGTGTGTACTTTAAAGGAGAAATTTGAAAATGTTTTATAGAATTAGCTTATCTATAATTGTTCTTTTATTCTTATCAAATTGCACAACTGGAACTTTAATAAAAAATAAACCAAATATATCTAATGGTTATTCAAACAAAGGTTTTGCGTTAGTTTATAGTGAGGAACTTTATAAGAAAAAAATAATTACTAAAAAAATTAATGAGCGTAGCCTAACTATATTTCAAAAAAATTTAAAAACTAATACCCATGTTAAAATTACTAATATTTTAAATAACAAAACCATAATAGGATTAGTGGGAAAAAAATCAAAATATCCCTCTTTTAATAACTCTGTACTATCTATAAGAATAGCAGATGAATTGGATTTAGATATTAACCAACCTTATGTAGAAATTTCAGAAATTATTGAGAATTCAGCTTTTGTTGCTAAAAAAGCTAAAACTTTCGATGAAGAAAAAAAAGTAGCTGTTAAAGCACCGGTAGATAGCATCAGTATTAACGATTTAAATAATATTAAAAGTAATATCAAAAAAACCTCTAATATAAAATTTTCTTATATTATAAAAATTGCTGATTTTTATTTCAATGATACAGCTTTAATGATGTTAAAAAGAATCAAGAGTGATACTTTAATTCAAAATCTTAAAATCAAAAAAACTGCTGACAAAAAATATAGAGTTTATTTAGGCCCTTTTAGCAACATTAATTCTCTACAAAAATCGTATAATGATATAAGCATACTTGAATTTGAAAACATTGAAATTATAAAAAAATGATTAAATTAAAATTTTTAACAATATTAATAACCATAGTATTAACTTTTAGTTCAAACGCAGCATTTGAAATAAAAGCAAGAACTGCAATATTGCAAGATTATCTATCTGGAGAAGTATTGTATGAAAAAGATGCTGACAAATCTATATACCCTGCTTCAATGACAAAAATTATGACTGCCATTATTGCTTTTGATTTGATAAAAAGTGGTGATTTAGATTTAAATGAAAAATTTATAGTTTCAGAGAATGCTTGGAGATTATCGTCTGCAGGTTATTCATCAATGTTCATAATGATTGGTGACGAAGTAAGTGTGGAGAACCTCCTTAAAGGAATAATAATTGCATCAGGTAATGATGCTTGTGTTGCTTTAGCGGAAGGTATCGCGGGTACTGAAGATGAATTTGCTATTATGATGACGGCTAAAGCTAAAGAAATAGGTATGAAAAATACAAATTTTGCTAACTCTTCAGGAATAAATAATACCGAAAATGTATCAACTGTAAGAGATATAATGGTTATGTCGAATTACCTTATTAAAAAATTTCCTGAAGAATACAAATATTTTGCAGAAAAGAAATTCACTTGGGATAGAACTGGGGGAGACTCAATTAGTCAAGGCAATAGAAATCCTCTATTATACAAAAACCTTGGTGCTGATGGAATTAAAACAGGATACCTGGCTGTAGAAAAATATTCCTTAGCCTCATCTATCTACAAAAATGGAAGGCGATTGATTGCTGTTGCAAGTGGATTTAATACTAAAAATGATAGATCAAGAGAAAGTGCTAAACTACTAACTTGGGGGTTAACAAATTTTAATTTAATAGAGGTTGCCAAATCTAGCACTCCAATAGATGAGCTAAATGTTTGGCTTGGTAAAAAAAATACCATAAGTGTATATGTCAAAAATGATATTTACAAAACCATTCCTAAAGCACATAAAAAATTTTTAAAAATTTCCTTGACTTATAAGGGTCCCATTCCAGCACCTATCAAGAAAGATGATATTTTAGGTAAGTTAAAAGTTAAGTATAAAGGCGATCTTATAGAGGAGTATGATGTATTTGCTTTTGAAGATGTTAAAAAATTAAATGTATTTTCCAGGTTAATTAAATCAGTCAATTTTTTAATTTGGGGTAATGTCTAAAAAATTGATTATAGTATTTGAAGGTATTGAAGGGACAGGTAAATCTCACCATATAAATAATGTTGCAAAATATTTAAAAAAAAAAAACAAAAAATTTATTCAAATCAGAGAACCAGGTGGGAGTAAAAACTCAGAAAAAATAAGAAATATTATACTGAATAATAAATCTACATTTAATAAATATACAGATTTATTGCTATACTTGTCTGCAAGAAGTGAAAATGTAGAATTAATAAAAAAGAATATTGGAAAAAAAATTATATTAATTGATAGATTTTCAGATTCTACAATTGCTTATCAGCATTATGGAATGGGGATAAACCTTAGATTTATTAAAAATATTAATGATTTTTTGTTAAGAGATATAAAGATAGATTTTACTTTTTTAAATACTGTTAGTCAAAAAAATATGATGAATAGATTATTAAAAAGAAAATTTTTGAATAGGTACGATAAATTTAATAATAATTTTTATGACAAAGTTCAAAAGGGCTTCATATCAATTTTAAAAAGAAATCCTAAAAAATATATGAAAATCAATTCTAACCTAAGCATTGAACATAATGAAAAAATTATATTAAGCAAAATTGATGATTTAATTTAAATATGAATTTGAAACCCTCAGAGAATACTAAATTGCATGGAATGAATCATTTTTTTAATGAAATTACAACACTGTATAATGATAAAAAAATGCCAACTAAAATTTTATTATCAGGTAAAAAGGGACTGGGTAAATCAACTTTAGCCTACCATATAATAAATTATATTTTATCAAATAATGAAGACTTTAAATACGATTCAAGTAAACTTGCTATTAATAAAGAAAATAGGTCTTTTAAATTACTACAAAATAACTCACATCCAAATTTTTATTTAATTGATCTATTAAATGATAAAAAGAACATTGATGTTGCTCAAATTAGAGAAATGATCACTTATACTAATAAGTCTACTTTTAATAATATGGCTAGATTTATATTAATTGATAATATTGAAAATCTTAATAAAAACTCGGTAAATGCTTTACTTAAAATTATTGAGGAACCTAATGAAAATGTGTTTTTTATTTTAATTAATAATAACGAAAAATATATTTTACCCACATTAAAATCAAGATGTTTAACATTTAAGATTAATTTTACATTTAATCAATCAATACATATTTCAAATCAAATATTAAATGAAAATATATTAAAACTAGTTAATCATGATTTAATTAATTATTATAATACACCGGGTGAAATTATTGGTTTGATCAATTTTTCTAAGGATAAAAGCATAGATCTAAGAAATTATACTTTGATTAATTTTTTAAATTTCATAATTGACAATGCGCATTATAAAAAAAATAAATTTGTAAAAAACTTATTAGTTAACTTTATCGAATTATTTTTTTTAAAGGAATACAAATTAAGCAAAACAAAAAATTCTTTATTAAGTTTTTATCATATTTTTATTAGCAAAATTCACAATACTGAAAAATTTAATCTTGATGAGGAAAGTTTGTTTTTAGAATTTAAATCAAAATTATTAAATGGATAAAAATTATTACATAACAACACCGATATATTACCCTTCAGCAAAGCCACATATGGGCCATGCTTATTCAAGTATAATTGCTGATTTTTTTGCACGTTTTAAACGTATAGATGGTTTTAATGTACATTTTTTAACAGGAACTGACGAACATGGATTGAAAATTCAGCGTGCAGCTGAAAGCAAAAATATAGAGCCACTTAAATTTTGTGATCAAATTAGTCAAACTTTTAGAGATCTTTCAAAAACACTAAATTTATCTAATACAGATTTTATTCGAACAACAGAAGATAGGCATAAAAAAACTGTACAACATTTATGGTCAGTACTTGAAAAAAACGATGACATTTATCTATCAAAATACTCAGGGTGGTATTCAGTTTCAGATGAAGCATTTTATAATGAGGATGAAATAATTGATAAAGATGGAATTAAAGTTTCTGAGTCATCTGGATCTACTGTTGAATGGATTGAAGAAGAATCATACTTTTTTAGATTATCAAAATGGCAAGATAAACTTCTAGATTACTATGAAAAAAACCCAGATTTTATTTTACCAAAATCCAGAAAAAATGAAGTTGTTAGTTTTGTTAAGGGCGGTTTAAAAGATCTTTCTATTAGTCGAAAGGCTTTTTCGTGGGGCATCAAAGTACCAACCAATCCAGACCATGTTATTTATGTTTGGTTAGATGCTTTAACAAACTACGTTAGCGCTCTTAATTATCCCGATACAGAAGACAGGTTATTTAAAAATTTTTGGCCTGCGTCTGTTCATTTAATAGGTAAGGATATCTTGAGGTTTCATGCCGTATATTGGCCAGCTTTCTTAATGGCTGCTAAAATTCCATTACCACAAAGAATCTACGGTCATGGTTGGATTTTATCTGGTGAAGAAAAAATGTCAAAGTCAAAAGGAAATATTTTAGATCCATTAGATATAATTAATACTTATGGCCTTGATCCATTAAGATATTATTTGATTAAAGAGGTTTCCTTTGGCAGCGATGGTAATATATCACAAGATAAATTAGAGGATTGTATCAACAGCGATTTAGCCAATAATTATGGTAATCTTTGTCAAAGAGTTACTGCTTTTGCAGAAAAGAATTGCTCATTAAAAGTACCAGAAATTAAAAATTTTAATGAAGCTGATCTTATAATCTTAAATAAATTTACAAAAAATCTTCCAGTTATAAGAAGAGAAATTGATAAACAAAATATCAACTTTTATATAAATTTTATTGTGAACGCTTTATTTGAAGCAAATAAATATTTTAACGATCAAGAGCCTTGGAAAAAAAAAGATGACAAAGATAGGCTGAATACGATTGTCTATACGTCTCTAGAGATAATTAGAAAAATTTCATTTATGCTTTACCCAATAATTCCAGATTCTATTGAAAAAGCTTTAAAAATATTTAATTTAAAATCTGTTGATATTAATCTTGAATCTATAGCTACACACAATCATTTAAAGTTTGGTAGTAATTTAAATAAAATAGAAATTTTATTTAAAAAAATTGAAAAAAAAAATGATTGATTCTCATTGCCACTTAGACCATGAACCTTTATTAAAAAACCTTACTGACGTTATAAACAGAGCAAAAAAAGAGGGTATCACGAAACTTTTAACTATATGCACTACACTAGACAGCTTTGAAAAAATTAGAAACATAGTTAAAAAAGATAAAATGATTTATGGAACTTATGGAATTCACCCACACGAAACTGAAAGTAACCATGTTGATAAACATACCATAATCAAAGCTGTTAAAGATAATAACAAGATAATTGGTATTGGTGAAACTGGTTTAGATTTTTTCTACAATCATAGTAATAAAGATAGTCAAATAAGTAGCTTTAAGGCCCACATAGAGGCTTCTATAGAGCTTAACTTTCCAATTGTTGTTCACTCACGGAATGCTGAGAAAGAGACATTTGATACCCTTAGTGCATATAAAAATACTAATTTAAAGATTTTAATGCATTGTTTTACAGGCTCGTTAGAGTTTTCAAAAAAACTACTTACGTTGAATGCTTTTTTTTCAGCCAGTGGAATAATCACCTTTAAAAATAGTGTAGATCTTCAAAATACTTTCAAAACAATCCCTCTAGAAAAGCTTCTTATTGAAACAGATAGTCCATTTTTAGCTCCAATACCCATGAGAGGGAAACAAAATGAACCAAGTTTTATTAAATATACGCTAGAAAAATTATCTACTCTTAAAAATATAACAGCTGCACAAATGTCAAACTTAACTACAGACAACTTTAATAAACTTTTCAACTTCTAACATACAATGTCTGTTAAATTTAAAATTTTAGGAAGTGGAAGCTCTATGGGTGTGCCAAGAGCTGACGGATTTTCGGGTAATTGTAATCTAAATAATAAAAAAAACTTTAGAACCAGATGTTCAGCATTAATCCAATTTAATAATCAAAATATTTTAATAGACACTTCTCCAGATTTAAGATCACAATTATTAAAAAATAAAATTAGATCTATTGATAAAGTTTTTTACACACATCTGCATGCAGATCAAACACACGGAATTAACGATCTACGACCATTTTTTCTTATCAGCAAAAAACAAATACCAGTTTTTGCAGACTATAAAACTTCTAAATATTTAAATTCAACTTTCAAATATTGCTTTAAAACATCTGGTGATTATCCATCTACGTTAAGCCTAAACATATTAAAAAAAAAACACTTATTTAAAAATAAAGATCAAAAAATTATTATTGAAACAATACCAGTCAAACATGGCAAAATTGAATGTATTTGCTATTTGATAAATAAAAAATTAGCCTATGCAAGTGACATAAGTTTATTTTATAAAAAAGATTATAAAAAATTAACGAAATTAGATTATTTAATTATTGATTGCTTATGGTACAAAAATCATTCAGCTCATTTTAATTTAGACCAAGTTTTAAGTTTGGTTAAGGTATTATCTCCCAAAAAAACTATTTTAACAAATATGCATAGTGACCTTGATTATGATCAGCTCAAAAAGAAATTACCAAAAAATATAGTACCTGGATATGATGGGATGACAATTAATTTATAATATTAATTCTATTTGTTTAATAATTTTATTAGATAGTGGAGAAATAAATGAATTGAATGTATCCTGAATTTTCCCTTCTTTATTGATCAAAATTTTATGAAAGTTCCATTTTGGAATAGTTGAATTTCCATGATTTTCTTTTGCCCATCTGTAAATAGTATGAGCATCAGCTCCTTTTACATTAACTTTATCTGTCATTGGAAATGTTATATTAAAGTTTGTTGTACAAAAATTTTTTATTTCATTATTAGAACCAGGTTCTTGGCCACCGAATTGATTTGATGGAATGCCAAGTACAATAAAATTTTTTTCTTTATATTTATCATAAAGTGCTTGAAGACCCGTATATTGTTTTGTAAAGCCACACTTACTCGCAACGTTAACGAGAAGTACTGTTTTTCCTCGAAATTTACTTAGATTAATAACTTCGCTATCGATACTTTTTATACTTAGATCAAAAAAAAGCTTTTCGTATTTTGCATCTACTTTTTCAAAGAAAGAAAACATAATTAAACTAGTTAAAATTAATAAGTAATTTTTATAAAACATAATTTACTTTTTTGAAGCAAATAATAGTATAAAATAACCAAATAATGTTGATAGTAATGACCCGGCTAAAACTCCAATTTTTACCCCATCAATATATTGAATATTTTCAGTAAATGCTAAGTTTCCAACAAACAAACTCATCGTAAAACCAATACCAGTTAAAACTGATACACCGTAAAGACTTAACCAGCTCGCGTTATTTGGCATTTGTGCCGCCCCAGTTTTAACAGCTACATAAGAAAAGATCATAACACCAACTTGTTTACCTATAAACAGCCCTAGAAGAATGCCAAGTGGAACTGGTTGTAATAATGATGATAGAGATAAGCCTTCTAATGAAACACCCGCATTCGCAAATGCAAATATAGGCATTATCACAAAACCTACATAAGGACTTATTGCATGCTCAAGTTTGATTAATAAAGAAAAATCTTTATCTTTAATTCTATGGGGTATTGTTGAGGCTAAAAGTACACCAGCTATTGTTGCGTGAATTCCAGATTTGTACGTAAAGAACCACATGAAAGCACCAATTACCAAGTAAGGAGCAAATTTTTTAATTCCAAATTTATTTAAAATTAATAAAAATATGTAAGATATTAAGATTAAGCTTAAATAACTTATACTTAAATCACCAGAATAGAAAAAAGCAATAATAAGAATTGCTCCAAGATCGTCAATTATAGCAAGTGCTGTTAAAAAAATTTTTAAGGAGATGGGCACTCTCGATCCAAGAAGAGATAAAATTCCTAATGAAAAAGCAATATCAGTAGCAGATGGAATGGCCCACCCATTTAAAGTTTCCGTGTTTCCAAAATTTATAGAAATATAAACAAGGGCAGGGACAACCATACCTCCAACAGCACCAATTATTGGTAGTAATGCTTTTTTTAAATTAGAAAGCTCACCTTGAATAAACTCTCTTTTAATTTCTAACGTTACAAAAAAAAAAAATATTGCCATCAGCAAGTCATTAATCCAATGATGTACAGAAAGTTTTAAACCAAAATTATTGATACCTATAAACAAATATTTCTCTAAGGTATTAAAGTATAATTCACTAAAATTTGAGTTACTTATTACTAAAGCTATAATTGCAGCTATTAACAATACCAAACCACTTGCTGCTTCTAATTGAAAAAACCTCTTAAAAGGTTCCGATAAAGTCTTAATCATAAAATTAAATTAAATCTCTGAGAAATAATACAATATCATAAATACTTTCATATAAACTATAAAGTAGAAAATTGATGTCTGGGACAATTTTACTAATAGGGTTATTAAATGTGTCCACAAGAATAATTACAGCAATAAAAGAAATTATAAAAACAATGGTTAGACCTAATATATTGTAATTTCTTTTATTTTCATAAGAGAGAGTCTCTTGGTTTTCACCTGCTATTGTCTTTGCTTTATCTTTTATTGAAATTTTCTTGATTATTAGACCATCTTCAATATCTTTATCAAAAAATTCCATAGCTTTAGGACTTTCAATTTCAACAGGTATCTTTGCCTCTACAAAATTATTGATTTTAACTGGTAATACAATTTCATTTATAATTTCTTTTTTAAAAAACCATTTCTGCATGCAATTATTACATTCCAGCAATCTACCTTTTTCAGGTATCAGACTTGAATCTACATTAAATTTTTTATTACAGTTAATACATGTAATGATCATTATTCCTGTATACCTGATTCTTCAAAAAAAGACTTATTTTAGATGTTCTTTATTCTTTGAAATAATCGATATCTAATGTATTAGTACCTCAATCGGGGCGTAGCGCAGCCTGGTAGCGCATCTGCTTTGGGAGCAGAGGGCCGCAGGTTCAAATCCTGCCGCCCCGACCAATTTATTATGATTAAAGCAAAAATTTATATTCCTACTAAAAACTCAATGCAATCTGGGCTTGGTAAGGCTGATAAGTGGGTTCTTAAATTTGAGACAGAAAATGCTGGTGTTAATCCTTTAATGGGTTGGGAAACGAGCTCAAATACTCTATCTGAATTAAACTTAGAATTTTCAACTAAAGATTTAGCGATTGAATATGCAAAGAAAAATAAAATTGATTTTGAAGTTATTGAGCCTCAAAAAAGAAAAACTATCAAAAAATCATACGCTGATAACTTTCTTAAATAATTAAATGTTTAAATTTTTTACACAAAAAAAATGGCAATTATGGTCGTGGATTGGTTCGTTTGTAATTCTTTCGTCACTATGGGTGCAGGTGCAAATTGATGTTAAGATCAATGAATGGTTTGGCCAGTTCTATGACATGATACAAAAAGCTTTAGCTGCTCCAAATTCGATAACTATTGAAGAATACTGGGCAAGTTTATTATCTTTCATTACTTTAGCTGGTGTATATGTGTGTTTAGCTACAGTTGTAGCTTTTTTTACTTCCCATTATTTGTTTCGTTGGAGAACAGCAATGATTGAGTGGTATCACAGTGTTTATGACAAAGCCCGAAATATTGAAGGTGCCTCACAAAGGGTTCAAGAAGATACAATAAAATTTTCAAGAATTATGGAAAGTTTGGGGACAAGTCTTATTGAGGCAATAATGATGCTTATAGAATTTACACCTATATTATTTGGATTGAGCATTGGTATACCCATTTTATTTTTTGGTGATTGGAATTATGGATTAGTAACTGGAGCTTTTATTTGGACGATTGGGGGAACTCTTTTTCTAATTGTATTAGGGTCAATTTTAAGACTAGTTGGGGTTGAATATGACCTGCAAAAAAATGAGGCTTCATACAGAAAATTATTAGTTATAGCTGAGGACGATGTAACAATACGACCAAAAAATTTAGATGAACTTTTCAGTGATGTTAGAAAAATACACTTTAAATCTTATATAAGATATTTTTATTTTAATCTTGGCCGTATAACTTATCTCCAAGCTAATGTTCTATCGGCTTATGTTTTTTTAGCTCCAGCAATCGTAGCTGGGGTTGTAACATTAGGAGTAATGCAACAAATTATAAGAGCTTTTGGTAGAGTAGAGGGATCTATGCAATATATATTTAGATCGTGGCCTACGATAATAGAACTAGCAAGTGTTTATAAACGATTAAAAGAGTTTGAGTCAAAGATAAATTCAAGAGATACATTAACTGAAAAAGATTAATGACAATAGATAAAAAATATATTGATCAATTTATTAATGTTTCATCTAAAGCAGCTTTAGCATCATCATATTTAGTTGGGAAGAAAGATAAAATTGCAGCTGACCAGGCAGCAGTTGACTCAATGAGATCTGAGTTAAATAAAATTGACATGATTGGCGAAGTAGTAATTGGTGAGGGCACATTAGATGAAGCACCAATGTTGTATACTGGCGAATTTCTTGGTAATAAAAAAGGTCCAAATTTTGATATAGCTGTGGACCCTTTGGAAGGTACTAATTTTGCAGCAAACAATTTACCTGGTGCTATTTCGGTTATCGCCATTGCTGAAAAAGGAAATCTTTTTAATGCACCAGAAACTTATATGGACAAAATCGCAACCTCTAAGATTGAGAAAGGTTTGATTGATCTAGACTATCCTTTAAAAAAAAATATCACAAATTTAGCTGAATTTATGAATAAAGATATTTCATCAATAACAGCCTGTATTATGGATAGACCAAGACATAAAAAGATAATTGATGAGTTAAAAGTATTAAAAGTTAAGATTAAATTAATTACAGATGGAGATGTTCTTGGTGCACTCTATGTATCGGATTCAAAATACGACGTTGATATTTTTTTAGGCATAGGAGGTGGACCAGAAGGTGTTTTGGCTGCATCTGCACTCGATGCTTTTGATTGTCATTTTCAAGGTAGGTTTATATTTGATAATGAAAATGATATAAGTGAGGCAAAAAAAATGGGTATAAACGATTTAAATAAAAAATATGAATTAGGTGAAATTATAAAAGGGGACTCTATTTTTTGTGCAACTGGCATAACTACTAGCGATGTGTTGTCAGGTATAGACATTAGAGATAACTATTATACATCTGAAACACTAGTCACACATAAAGATTCTGATTTTAAAAAAATTATTAAGAGAACAAATCCTATTAAAGAATGATTTCCATCTCAGGTAAAAAATGGGAACAAAAGAAAACTAATAAAAATTCAATAGAAAAATTAAAACAAGACTATAATTTTAGTGATATCCTTTCAAGATTAGTCATTTCAAGAAAATTTGATCAAACTGAATTAAGCACCCTAGATAATAATTTAAATTTAAATAATGTTTTTTTAAAAAATAGTGATTTTAATAAATCAATTGAACTTTTAGTTAATTCAATTAATAATAAAGAAAATATATGTATTTTAGGTGATTATGATGTTGACGGGTCAGCTGCTACATCATTATTTGTAAGATTTTTTCAAAGTATAAAACACACATTTTTTTACTATATACCAGACCGTGAAAAAGATGGTTATGGTGCAACCAAAAAGTTATTCCAAAAACTAATATTAAAGAAACCAGATTTGATAATAATGGTTGATTGTGGATCGACATCAAATGAAGCTATAGATTTTTTAAATGAAAATAAAATTAAATCTCTAATAATTGATCATCATGAAATTAACAAACCTTTTCCTAAAGCAAATGCCATAATTAATCCAAAAAAAGATATTGGTTATATTGAGTATGACTATCTATGTGCAACTACTTTAACTTATTTCTTTTTAGATCTATTATCTCAAAAAATTAAAAGCACTATTAAGATGTCAGATTATTTGATCTATGTTCTTCTTGCTACAGTATGCGATGTAATGCCGTTAAGAAAATTAAATAGATTTATAGCTTTAAATGTACTTAAAAATTTTGATGTTAATAAGAATATAGCTTTTAATGAATTGTTTAATTTAAATAATAAAAAAAATAAACTTACTATAAATGATCTAGGCTATCTAGTAGGGCCAATTCTAAATGCAGGAGGAAGATTGAGTAAATCTAATTACGCAACTGAGTTATTATCTTCGGATAATCTAGAAATTGTAAATACTAAATCAAATGAACTGATAAAATTAAATAACAAAAGAAAAAAAATTGAGACACTAATACTTGAAGAAATTGATTTTAAAAAAATTGAAAGGGAAAATAAAAAAGTTATTGTTTATTATAATCCTAATATCAACGAAGGATTAATAGGAATTATAGCAGCAAGATTAAAAGATTATTTTAATAAACCTTCTATAGTAATAACAAATTCTAACGATATATTAAAAGGCTCGGCAAGGTCAGTTTTCGGATACAACATAGGTCGTGCAATTAAAAATTCACTTGATAAAAATTTAATCATAGGTGGTGGTGGGCATAATATGGCTGCTGGATTTACACTTAAAAAAAATAATCTAAAAAATTTTGAAGATTTTGTATTAAAAGATTTTATAAACACATGTTCTGCACAAGAACACACATTTTTTTATGATGCTGAAATATCATCTCTTGCTTTTAATAAAGACTTCTATGCTGATATTAAAAGATTAGAACCTTTTGGTACTGGTAATCCGGTACCAACATTTCTATTTAAAGATTTAAAGGTAATTAAAGCTAGCATACTCACTAAAAAACATGTTTCCTTAGTGTTAAAATCCAAAATAGGGTTTTCAATTAAATCTATATCATTCGACTCGGTAAATAATAAAGTCGGTGAATATTTACTCAACTATAAAAATAGCTTAAATGTATTGGGTCAGATCAATGAAAATATTTGGAATAACAAAAAAACACTTCAATTAACAATTAGAGATGCAATCTTGTAATTAATTGGGCTTGATAAATAATGACTTTTAAAATAAAAGATCACAACATGGTCCCTTCGTCTATCGGTTAGGACAGCTGGTTTTCATCCTGCAAAGGGGGGTTCGATTCCCCCAGGGACCGCCATTAAATATGTTTTTTTATGTATATATGATTAAATGCACCACAATAGGCATTAACAAAACATACGTAGGCTACACAAATAATATCAAATTAAGACTAAACAAGCATAATACAAACAAGGGTGCTAAATCTACAAAAGGGCACAATTGGATATTAATTTATAAAAAAAAGTTTAAAAATAAAAATGAAGCAATGTCGTTTGAATACAAATTAAAAAACAATAGAACTCAAAGAAAAACTATATTAAAAAATTTTACACAATGAAAATATCAATTCTTTTACCATATAAGGAAAATTTTTCACCTAATTATGCTGGTGCGGTTTCACTTTTTGTAAATGATATTACTAAAAAAAGTAGATATAAAATAGATACACATGTTTTTGGTAACATGGATTTTAAAAAAAAATTATCTAATAAATATATTAATTTAAAATTAGATAAAAAATTTTATGAAAGCTCAAGTAAACTTTATGTTGAAAGCTTCTTACACGATGAAAAAAAATTTAATTCTGATATAATTGAAGTTCATAATAGGCCAAACTATATTAAGCAAATAAAAATAGTTTATTCTGGAAAGGTTATTTTATTTTTTCATAATGATCCTCTGTCAATGAACGGTTCTAAGTCCCTTGCAGACAGGAAGTTTTTGATTAACAAACTTGATTTGCTAGTTTTTAATAGTAATTGGTCTAAAAAAAGATTTTTTATTGGTTTTGATGATATTAATTTATATGATTCAAAAATAGCTGTTTGCTATCAATCCGCACCAAAGACGAAAATTAACTTTAGTAAAAAAGAAAAGATCATTTCCTTTGTTGGAAAACTTAATAGCGCTAAAGGATATGATGTTTTTGGCCAGGCCGTTTGCAAAATTCTTGATGATTATAAAGACTGGAAAGCTTTGGTAATTGGTGATGAACCAAGAGAAAATTTAATTTACCACCACAAAAACCTTAAGATATTAGGTTTTAAAAAAAATGATTTTATACTTAATACTTTAAAAAAAGTAAGTATTTCAGTAATATGTTCAAGATGGAATGAACCATTTGGTAGAGCAAGTTTAGAGGCTGCCAGTAGAGGTTCGGCAGTTATAATTAGTGACCGCGGTGGTTTACCCGAAACCTCTAAGGATGCTATTGTTTTAAAAAAACTAAATGCTGAAAACTTATATAAAACTATTGCAAATTTAATTCAGCATAAAAAAAAACTTTTAAAAATACAAAAAAAAAATTATTCAAGTTTTGTGTTTAGTCATGAATATATAAGCAAAATTATTGATAATATCAGGGAAAAAATTTATAATGTTAGAATTAATAATAGTTCATTAGTTAAAAATAACTTACCTATTAAAATTTTACATATCACCAACTTCAATTATCGTTTTAATGGACGACTCCATTATAATACAGGTAGACGTATAAATAACGGTTTTATTCGCTTAGGTCACAATGTTTTAAGTATAAGCGATAGAGATATTACCCATTCAAACAAAAATTTTACCGATCCTAAGGGTACTAAATTTTTACAAAAGTATATACTTCAAGCTTATGAGAATTTTAAACCCAATATCGTTGTGTTAGGGCATGCAGATAATGTTAATTTGGAAACCCTATTAGCTCTTAAAAGTAAAAACAAAAACCTTAAGATTGCTCAATGGTTTTTGGATCCTTTGGGAAAAAATGGCCCAGACTACTTTAAAAATAAAAAAAGAATTCTTGATAAGCATACGGTGGTTGATGCTAGCTTCTTAACAAGCGATCCTAAATCTTTAGATTTCACAATTCCAAATAGCTATTTTATTCCAAATCCTTGTGATCAATCATTCGAATCTTTAAAAAATTACAATCACAACACCTCCAAAGATATTTTTTTTGCAATGAGTCATGGTGTGCACAGAGGTCAATTAAAATTAGGAAAAATAGATAATAGAGAAATATTTATTAATAAATTAATCAAAAAAAATGAAAAAGTAAATTTTGATATTTACGGAATGAATGAAGTTCAGCCAGTCTGGGGTGCAGATTTTATTGAAAAGATATCAAACTCAGCTATGGGGCTAAACTTAAGTAGGGGTAAGCCAGTTAAATATTATAGTAGTGATAGAATGTCTCAATTAGTAGGAAATGGACTTCTTACATTTATTCACAAGGATACACATTACGACGATTACTTTACGGACGATCAATTAATTTTTTATAAAACCATTGATGACTTAAGTTATAAAATAAATAAATATAAAAAAGACGAAAAAGATAGGAAAAGAATTGCAAAAAATGGAAGAAATTTTTACTTTAAACATTTTAATTCAAGTATTGTTGCTAAATTTATTTTAACTAAAACGCTTATATTAAAAAATAACGATAGGGTTATATGGGAAAAATAGCAATAATTACCGGTATTAGAGGGCAGGATGGCACTTACTTGAGTAAATTATTGTTAAAAAAAAATTATAAAGTCATAGGTATAAGCAATCCTAAGAATAAATCGAAAATTAAATTAAATAAAGTAAATGTAAAAAGTATTGATCTAAATAACTTTAAAAAAATATCTGAATTAATTAGAAAAACAAAACCAAATGAAATTTATCATTTGGCAGCCCAAAGTTTTATAAATTATAAATTTGAAGACGAGTTTTTTAAATTAAACCCTAATATTAACGGTACACATTATATTCTATCCTCTATAAAAAAATATTCACCTGAAACAAAATTTTATTTTGCTGCATCTTCAGAAATTTTTGGTGATGCCAAAAATTATCCTCAAAATGAAAAAAGTGAATTTAATCCAAGATCAGCGTATGGAATATCTAAAGTTGCAGGATTCCATTTAACAAAAAATTATAGAGAGGCTTATAATTTATTTTCATGTTCTGGAATTTTATACAATCACGAATCACCCCTAAGAAATGAAAACTTTGTATCCAGAAAGATCACAAGCTCTATTGCTAGAATAATATCTAAAAAACAAAAAAGCTTAACTCTTGGAAATATAAATTCCAAAAGAGATTGGGGCTATGCTGAAGATTATGTCGAGGCAATGTGGAAAATGTTACAACAAAAAAAACCCCAGGATTTTGTAATAGGCACTGGAAAAATACATTCTGTGAAAGATTTCTTGAAAATCGCTTTTAATCACGTTGGTCTTGATTATAAAGATTACATAAAATTTGACAAAAAACTCATGAGACCTAAAGACAGCATAATCTTACAGGCAGACTTCAAAAAAGCAAAAAAAATTCTAAACTGGAGTCCTAAAACTAACTTTAAGAAATTAGTTCATAAAATGGTAGATTTTGATATTGAACAATTAAAAAAGTAGTCCAAATAATGAGTTCCTATAACAGGCGAAAAACTGATTATGAGTAAAAAAATTTTAATTCTAAAAAATGACAGGACTGGTGATTTATTCGTTTCTTTAAAAGCGATAAATCGTATTTTAACAAAGCATAAAAATGATAAAATTACGATTTTCTTATCTCAAATTAATCATAAATTTAGTTTCCTTTTTCCCAATATAGAAAAAAAAATTATCTCTATGGATCTAGGCATAGGTGAGAAATTTTATATTCTAAAATATTTATTAATTAACAAAATAGAGAATGTTTATATTTTAACACCAAAAAACTTCTATTATTATCTACCATTTATTTTTAGAAAGATAAAATTTTATGGAATTGCTATTAAAGGGTTAACAAATAGACCTAATAACTTCCTATTAAAATATTTATATAAATATGTAACGATAGATCGTTTAACTATAAAAAAAAGAAATTCTTCTTACAATATTCAAGAGTCATTAATAGAATATTATAACAACACTAATATGATTAATAGTAATTCAGTTATTGAAAATAATTTTCACTTTCCAAAAAATTATGTTTTTTTCCATTACAAGCATAAACTATTTAATGATTTATTAGGTTGGTCTTTAGATGATATTGACAATTTACTAAATTTTTTAAAAAAAAAAAATATGAATATAATGTTTTCTTCAGAGTTAGATAACGCACATGCAAACAATCATTTCTCAAGCAAATATAATTCTTTTGATTTTTATAATAAAACACAAAAAAAAATTAATGAAAAAGGAATTTTTTTTTTAAAAGGTGTTGAGGGATACGATCTTTTTGACATTGTCAGAAAATCAAATAGTATTATTGCACCAGAGGGTATTATTACACACATGGCTTATTTCCTTAAAAAACCTATTTTAGCATTAATGCACTTTAAATTAAATAATCGCCGTGATTTTATCAATCAAGTAATTTCTTGTAAGGAGTGGTTTCCACCTTCGGACTACAGGTTTACAGTACTTAAAAAAAATTTTTCAACCTCTATAAACAAACTCTCTAAAAGAATATAGCAATTCATTTTCTTATGATTACTAAAATTTACTTTATAGAAAATTCTTTTGATTATAATGCACTGAATCTTAATGACAATATTATAGCAGGATCAGAAAAGACGTTAATCAACATAACAAATGAATTAGGTAAAAATAGCAATTTATCAATTAAAGTCTTTAACAATACAACTAAACCCCAATCAATTAATAATGTTCAGTGGTTGAATATTTCTCAAATAGAAAAAAATGATACCCCAGATTTTGTTGTATCAATGTCAGATGCAAATCTTTTTTATAAATTGTCAGCTAAAAAAAACTATTTGTGGTCGCATAGCGTTCAAAATTTTGAAAAATTTTTAAGGAAAAGTCAGTTAATTCCATTCATTAAGTTTAAACCCATGATGATACTTGAAGGAGATTATCATTATAAAACAAGAGGATTTTTTACCTCTTTTTATGGCAAGAGTATTTTAAAAATTGCTGCTGACTATGATTTTATTAATGCTAAAATTGACATAAATTTTATACCACCAGCGAATGTAATTTTTACAACTCGGTCTGATCGTAATCTGAAATTTTTAATTCAATCATGGTTTGAAATTAAAAAATATAACGATAAAGCTAAATTATTTATTAACCCTCCACATATCTTAAGTCAGGATGAAAAAATAAATGATATCATAGTGAGAAATAAGAGTAACAAACAGCTATTAATTAATGAACTACTAAATACTAGACTATTTTTATCTCCCGGTCACATAGGTGAGGTTTTTTGTTTGGCTGCTGAAGAAGCAAGAGTGCTGTGTATACCCATAGTAACCATGGGTCATGGGGCCTTATACGAAAGGGTAGAGCATAATGTGACTGGCTTTATAGCATCTAACCAAGATGATTTAATTAAATATTCAAATAATATATTAAATGATGAGGGTATATTTAAAGAATTTAGAAAAAATTTATTTAATAAAAAAAATTCAAGAAATTATAATAATGTTAAAAGGGATTTCTTAAAGATACTGGGTATAAATGATTGATGCAGTAATTCTAGTAGGTGGCAAAGGTAGTAGGCTGGGATATCTAACAAAAAATACTCCAAAACCTTTATTAAAAATAAATGATCAAATATTTTTAGATACTCTAATTGCAAAATTAATTAAATATAATTTCAATAAAATTTATCTTTTATGTTCATATAAAAAGGAACAATTTTTTAAATTGTATAACAATAAAATTATTCATAATTCAAAAATCATATGTATAGATGAGGGGTTAGCAAAAGGTACTGGCGGTGCTTTATTTAAACTTAAAAAAATAATTAAAAAAGATTTTCTTTTAATTAATGGAGATACATTCTTTGATATAAATATCTCAAAACTACTGGAAAATAAATTTCAAAATAATATTTGCACAATGGCACTTACATCTAACAGGGATCATAAAAAAAATGTTAAAATAAATAATATTGAAATTAATAAAAGTAATGAAATTCAATTTACAAAAAATTCATCTAAATTAATGAATGGTGGTATTTATTTTTTTAAAAGAAAAATACTAAACTTTATTATTAAAAAAAATTGCTCGTTAGAAAATGACATTTTAAAAAATCTTATTATTAAAAAAAAAATACATGGAATTGTATTTAAGGAGAAATTTATTGATATTGGATCATATAAATCGATCAAATTTCTTAAAAAGAATAAAGACTTCCTTAAACAAAAGGCAATTTTTTTAGATAGAGATGGTGTTATTAATCAGTTAAAAAAAAATGACTATATTAAAAACTATAATGAATTTAAATTCTTACCTGGTGTTATAGACGGCATTAAATATATTAATGAAAAAAATTACTTACTTATAATAATAACTAATCAAGCCTGTATAGGGAAATTAATAATTACGGAAAAAAAATTGAACTTAATGCATATAAAGATGAAAAAAAATATTAAATTAAAAAATAATGGTCATATTGATGATATTTATTACTCACCCTATTATAAATATTCAAATAATATCAAATATAGATCAGATGAATTTGATAGAAAACCAAATCCAGGAATGTTAATCAAGGCTATAAAAAAATGGAATATAAATACAAAAAAAAGTATATTTATCGGTGATAGTCTTACTGACCATCAGTCATCTAAGAAAATGAGAATTGAATTTTACTACAAAACTAACTCTAAATTAATAAGTCAATTAAAAAGAATTATTTAATGAAAAATAAAATTGAAGAACATTTTGACCATATTAAAAATGTCTTAAATAAAGATAACTCTTTACTACTTAAACAAGTAAAAAAGATAGCAGAGATTCTAAAAAGAAAAATCTTATCTAAAAAAAAAATTTTAGTCTATGGTAACGGCGGTTCATTTGCTGATTGCTCTCACTTTGTCGGAGAATTAACAGCTACTTACAATTCAAAAAACCGTAGGCCTTTGCCTTTTATTTTATTAGGATCAAATTTGGCTGCTGTTACGGCGTGGGCAAATGATTTTAAATTCGAAGATTATATTAAAAGAGAATTCTCAACAATAACCAATGATAAAGATATACTTTTTTTATTATCTACCAGTGGAGGCAATATAAAAAAAAAACAATCTATTAATTTAATTAAATTAGCCCAATATGCAAAAAAAAATAATATTACAATAATTAGCTTGTTAGGAAAGGGTGGTGGAGAGTTAAAAAAAATTTCCGATCATTCAATTATTATTGAATCCTTTAATACTGGAACAATTCAAGAAATGCATAAAATCATCTTGCATTCTATATGCGGTTATTTTGAAAATATTAAAAAATGATTATTTCAAAAACACCCTTTAGAATATCGTTGATAGGTGGTGGAACTGATTTTCCATCTTATTATAAAAAAAAGGCTGGATTGGTAATTGGTGGGACCATAGATAAGTATTGCTATGTTACAGCAAGATTTCTACCTAAGGTATTTGATTACAAGCATCGTATTGTTTGGTCAAAAAATGAAGTGGTAAATAATAACAATGAGATATTCCATCCAACAGTTAGATCTGTTTTTAATTATTTAAAAATAGACAAAGGTTTAGAAATTCATTACCAGGGAGATCTTCAAAAAAATTCAGGTCTTGGCACAAGTTCTTCCTTTTGTGTTGGGTTAATTAATTCAATTAAAAGTTTATATAATAAAAATATTTCTACAAAAAATTTAGCTCAAACAGCTATACATATTGAGCAGAATATAATGAAAGAAAATTCTGGTTCACAAGACCAAATTTGGGCAGCATACGGTGGCTTTAATACTATTGATTTTAAAAAAAATAATAAATTTAAAGTAAAGAAACTTACACTTACAAATTCAAAAATTAACAAGCTAAATAATAATTTATTTTTAATTTATACTGGCATTCATAAATACTCACATATTGTTGAGAAAGATAAATTAATCAATTTTAATAAAAATATTGATTTATTAGATCAAATTTATCTGCTTGCAAAAGAATTTAAATCTACAATTGTAAAAAATTCTAATGTTGATTTTATTGGTGATATTTTAAATGAGTATTGGTTTTTAAAAAAAAAACTTTCTAATAAAGTTTCTAATTCAAAAATTGATGAAATATATAATGAATGCATTAATTTAGGAGCATCTGGTGGTAAAATAATAGGATCTGGTGGTGGTGGTTTTTTACTTGTTTATTGTAAAAAAAAATTTCAAAAAAATCTAAAGAATAAATTAAAAAAACTTCCTATAATTAATTTTAAATTTACTGATGAAGGCAGTAAAATTATATTTAAGCCTTAATTTATTAATGATTTAATTAAATATTTTATATATTCTATTTTTTGTATTTTTCTTCTATTCAAAAATAACCCTGGTTTATGAATAGTTAAATGTAATCCGTTTATTTTAGAATTATCATGCTGTGTATAAACAATATCTTTTTCAATTTTATTTCTAAATATTTCAATAAGATTTTTTATTTCTGATTTTTTTTCTTTTTGTAAAAATATAGCAAGCCATAAATCATCATCCATGAACATATTAGTATTATTTTTTACATATTTGTTGTAAAAAACCTCTATATCAACCAATAAATCTGTGTTGATTAAAAATCCATCTGCACATTGACCCATATTAATATTGAAAATTTTGTTTAGATAAAAGCTGTAATTAATTCTATTTTTTTTAAACTCTTCTATAAATATTGAAAAAATATTTTCATCATATAGGTGATCATCATCTACTATAATTACACAATCATATTTTGTTACATTTTCTATTGAGCCCATTATTTTTGTTCCCGGTCCAAAATCCTCACATCTATTAACTACCAAATTCTCCCTTTTTAAATTAATTAGATCTTGTTTATTAATATTTTCGTTTTTAAAACGTTTGTACTCATAAGGTATGTTAAGAAAAATTTTTTCTGGTTGTAATGTTTGTTTTTTGATATTGTCTAACGTCTTGTAAATACTCTTTATTCTTGATGGTATTGTTGACATTGAAACACAAAATTTAATCTCACTCATTATATTTTTATTTTATTTAATGCATTATTTTTAAACAAATTAGCTTCTTTAATATACCTTCTTACCATTTCTGTAGATTTATGACCTGTCATAGCCATAATACTTCGTTCTTCCACACCTGATTCAGCGGCAGATGTTGCAAAGCCCGATCTTAAACTGTGACCAGAGTAATTTTTGCTATCTATGCCAGCCAAATTTAAGTATTCCTTAATAAGTAATGCTACCGTTTGGTCTGTTAATCTATTTTCTGATAACTTTGAGCTTTTAACAAACCTTCTAAACACAGGACCTGAGTTTATTCTTGATATCTCTAACCAGTTTTTTAATGATACTACAGGGCAATATTGAGAACTGTCAAAGTAGGGTAGTGCTTTCGTAAAACCTTCACCAAATTGGTCTGTTTTAGACCTTCTAAGACTGATTTTTAAGCCCTCTGGAACGAAATCCAGATCATCATAGTCTAGTGAGACTATCTCATTTCTCCTAAAGCCACCTGAAAAGCCGATTAGTATTATAGTCCTATCTCTTAATTTCTTAATTTCTTCCTTATCTTGTTGATCTATAACATTAATTATTATTTTTAAACTATTGATTAATAATGGTTTTTTACCTTTTTGAACGCTACCTTTTCTTCTTTTAATACCCATAATATTTTCAATAATTGCAGGATGTTTGGTATCTAAATAAAACCCTTTTAACTTATGGATGACACCTATTGATACCAGCCTGCGCTTTAAAGTGCTCATTTTAGCGTCTTTTGTTGATAAATGAGTTAAATATAAAGAAACTATCTTTGGTTTAGATGGTAGTGAATTAAATCCATTTTGTGCACAGAATATTCCAAAATCATTGAAGTCTGATTTATAAGCTCTTACAGTATTATTAGACTTAGAATTTTTTAGGTTTAATAATGTTTCTTCTTGTAAAGCCTTTATGTCTGTTATTATATTATTCATATTTATTACTAATGATAACGTTTAATTATCGTTAGTAATATATTAATAGATTTTATATGTCAATAGTAATAAATCAGGAAATGTTTTTGAGAATATTTTTTTTGATAGTTCTGCTAACTGTTCCTGCTAATTCTGAAATCACAGAAAAATTTTTTGAAATTCAATTAAGACCATGTAATGAAAAAAGTATAAATTCAAAATTTAAAGATCCAAATTTCTATCATCCAATTACTTTTGATATAAATTTCAATAATGAAAAATATAGAAAACCTATTAATTTAATAAAAGCTTGTACTAGAGGTAAAAAACTAATGTTCATTTCAAGTAGATAATGAAATTATCTAATGATATTAATGGTTTATATAGTATTACCAAAGTAAATGATTAGAAGACTAAAGCAAAAAGATAAGGAAAATTGGGCTAAATTATACAATGGTTATGCTGATTTCTACAAAGTCCCAATGAATACAGGGATTTTAGACACTATTTGGAGTTGGATTCATGATGAAAGCCATGATGTTAATGGTCTTTGTTTTGAATTAAAGGGTAAAATCGTTGCTATTGCTCATTACAGAACAATGCCAAGACCAATTAAGGGCCAATATATTGGGTTTTTAGACGATTTGTTCGTAGAGCCAGATTTTAGAGGTCAAAAAATAGCTCGAAAACTCATTAGTCACCTAAAATCCTTATCTAAAGCCAATAATTGGCAAGGAGTTCGTTGGATAACCCACTCTAGCAATGAACATGCAAAGAAATTATACGATAAAATAGCCAATAACACAGGTTTTGAGCTCTATGAACTTAAAGGGGACTGAGTTTCAGCTAAAAGTCTGGAATTACTTGAAAAAAATACCCAAGGGCAAAGTGAAGACTTATATGGATGTTGCTAAAGCTATTGGAAAACCTCTAGCAGTCAGAGCGGTTGCTAATGCTATAGGTAAAAACCCCTATCCTCCCAAAATACCCTGTCATAGAGTGATCAGATCAGATGGAAGCCTCGGCGGATACTCTGGAAAAGGAGGAATTCAACAAAAACGCCGTTTATTGA
>Ga0209383_1000320_pt1 | contig 35144 bp, 45 predicted proteins | sample CoawatmetaG02DNA_FD_187510 | JGI IMG/M metagenome (GOLD analysis project Ga0209383, IMG submission 187510) | Marine microbial communities from the West Antarctic Peninsula - Coastal water metaG029-DNA (SPAdes) (version 2) | ecosystem: Environmental > Aquatic > Marine > Coastal ... | reverse complement strand
AAAACTTGAAGAATGATGTTTTTTTTGCAATGAGTCATGGTGTTCACAGAGGAGTGTTAAAAAAAGGAAAGTTTGATGCACGTGAAAATTTTCTCACAAAATTAACTAATAAATTGCCTAACATAAAATTTGATTTATTTGGAGTTGAGAACATACAACCAATATGGGCTGATAATTTTTTAAATGTTCTCTCCCAATCTAAGATTGCTTTAAACTTAAGTCAGGGAGCCCCCTCTAAGTACTACACTAGCGATAGATTTGCTCAATTAATTGGAAATGGATTATTAGTAATGATTGATAAAAAAACAGAAATTAGTGATTTTTTTAAAAAGGATGAGATTATAACGTATACAAATATTAACGATTTATCAAAAAAAATTGAAAAGTTTACAAAAGATGATGCTTTAAGGCAAAAAATCGCTAAAAAAGGTAGAGATAAATACTTTAAATATTTTAACTCAACTATTGTTGCAGAGTTTATAATAGCCAAAACATTTAATATTAAAAAAAAATATTTTTGGGAAAATAAGAATTAACATAAAGTTCTAATTATGAAAAATATTATAGTTGTTACAGGAGGTGCTGGTTTTATTGGATCAAATTTAATTAAATATTTGTTAAAGAAAACTAATTTAAAAATCATAAGTTTAGATAATTATTCAACAGGATCGAAAAAAAATCATATTAAACATAAAAATGTTAAATATATTAAGGATGAAAACATTAATATTTCAAAAATATTAAAAAAATATACTAATAAGATTAAGGTTATTTTTCATTTTGGTGAATTTTCAAGAATTTATCAAAGTTTTCTAAATACAAAAGAATGCTTAAATAACAATATTTATAATTCTTTTGAGGTTATTAATTTTGCAAAAGATAATAAAATTAAGATTATTTACTCTGCTACATCAAGTAATTTAGGTAATGATGGTATGGATCAAAACTCATCTCCCTATACTTGGACAAAATCAAAAAATATAGAATTGATTAAAAATTATAGTAAATGGTTTGGTCTTAAATACGAAATATTGTTTTTTTATAACGTTTATGGGCCAGGCCAGATCAGTATTGGCAAAATGGCAACTATCATTGGTATATTCCAAACTCAATATAAAAAGAAATTAACATTTACTATTGTTAAGCCCGGATCTCAAATAAGAGATTTTACACATATAGAAGATATTATTGAGGGTTGCTATTTGGCAATGATTAAAGGCAAAAATAACGAATATATGCTTTCTTCTGGTAAAAAATATTCTCTCTTGCAAATTGCAAAAATGTTTAATGCTAAACATAAATTTATTCCTAGCAGGCCCGGTGATAGGAATGACTCAACTATCTTAAATAATAATGCAAAAACTATACTTGGCTTTAGAGCAAAAAAAGATATTAAAACTTATATTAAAGAATTTATTAATAAATTTTAATGTTCTCTATATTAATACCTACATTTAATAATGTAAAATATTTAGAACTTTGTATTAATAGTATAAAAAAAAACTCAAAATATGATCATCAAATTGTTGTCCATGTTAATATAGGTGATGATGGAACTATAGAATATTTAAATAAATTTAATATTGAATACACACACACAAAATATAACTCAGGTATTTGTGAGGGTATAAATAAAGCATCAGATTTGGCTAAATTCGATTATTTTTTATATGCTCACGATGATTTTTATTTTTGCCCTCTATGGGATGAAGTTTTAAAAAATGAAATTGATTTAATTGGGCATAATAATTTTTATTTATCGGGTACTATGATGCACAGTGGTCAAATACCATTTGATTGTGGTGATAATATTGATGATTTTGATGAAAAAAAGTTTTTAGATACTTATAAAAATTTTAACTATTACGATTTTCAAGGCTCAACATGGGCACCAACTTTAGTACATAGAGATCTATGGAAAAAAGTGGGAGGTTTTAGTGAAGAATTTTTTCCTGGTACTGGATCAGACCCAGATTTTAACATGAAATTATGGAAACTTGGTATAAGAATTTTTAAAGGAATCAACAATTTCAAAGTATACCATTTTGGATCTATTGTTTTACGAAAAAAAATAAATAAAATAAAGAAAAACTCAAAGTATGGAAGTAAAGGTGCTAAAATTTTTTTATTAAAGTGGGGGATAACAATTAAGTTTTTTAAAAAATTTTACCTTAGATCTGACACTATTTATAATGGTCCATTAAACGAACCATTTATTAACCTTAATTATTCGATCAAATTAATGATATGCAAAATAAATCACTTTTATCTTAAAAATTTTTATTCAAGATTTAAATCTAAAAAATAACTATAAAATATGAATATTTTAATATTAGGGTCAACTGGAATTTTGGGAATGACTCTAAGTTTATTCTTGCAAGATAAAAAGGATATTTCAATTTCGTATATATCAAGAGTTAGAAAAGCAAAAAATCACAAATATTTAAATGATTTTACTAATTTTAAAAAATTAGAAAAAATTATTTTAGAAATTAATCCAACACATATAATAAATTGTCTTGGAATAACTAAGTTTAACGAATCTTATAATGATAAAAAAAATCTTTATACAATAAATGGTAAATTACCAAAATTTTTAGCTAAATTATGTTTAAAAAAAAATTTTTATTTTTTACACGTAAGTACAGATTGTGTTTTCTCAGGTAGCAAAGGGAATTATATGGAAACTTCAATAAAAGATTCAATCGATTCATACGGCAAAAGCAAAAGTATAGGTGAAGTCAAAAATAAATTTACATCAACAATACGAACATCATTTATTGGCCCTGAATTAAAAACAAAAAAATCTTTATTAGCCTGGTTTTTAAAACAAAGAAAAAAAAAAATTGATGGTTATACTCATGCTTTTTTTTCTGGTCTTACATCTTTAGAATTAAGTAATATTATTTATGAATTTTTCGTTAAAAAGAAATTTTTTTACAATAGGATAGTTAACATTGGTGGTCATAAAATTTCTAAATACTCACTTTTAAATATTATTTCTACAGTTTTTAAAAAAAATGTCTTCATTAATAAATATTCTAATTTTAAAATAGACAGGACATTAAATATTTCAAAATTTTTAAAAACTTCTAAATATAAAACTAAATCATGGATTATAATGTTAAAGGAGTTAAAAAAATTTATGGATAAAAATAAATTTAAATTTTAAAATAATCTATTATTTATGCAAAAAAAAATAAACTTTCACTTTTCTGTTGACGATGTCCTGAAATCTTTAATAGAAGTTTCTGATAAAAAGATAAAATTAAAGGACCATTGGTTTTTTTTATATCTGTACAAAATATACTTAAAATACAACGTTAAAATATCCTTGTATCTTTTTTTTGAAGAAAATATGGATGGGAAAAAACGAAATTTAACTCACGTTAGAAATTTAAAAAATGAATTAAATGAAAATTGGTTATATTTTGGAGCTCATTCTTTGAATTATGATAAACCACTACACTCTCAAACTGTTTTGCAGCAAAAAAAAGATATTAAAAAAATTTATAAAGAAATAATTAGATTTGCTGGAAAGGAATTATTGGCTTCAAAAGTAAGGCTACATCAGTATTCAGAATGTTATGAAATTAAGGATATATTAAAGACCTATAATATAAAATATTTATTTACCACAGACAAAAATGTTGGTGCGCATAGATTGGAGTCAAAAAATAAAAAAGATTTATTATTAAAAGGTTTTACAAAATATAAAGGTGTTAATTTTATTAGAACTGATTTGCGTGTTGAAGATATGATATCCAAAAGCTTTAAAAAAAATATCATTGATATAAAAAAAATAATTAAAAAAAAAAATTTTCTAATAATTTATACACATGAATATGAATTAAAAAAAATAATCTGTAGAACAAAATTTACTTCATTATTAAATTTAATAGCAACTACCTTTAACCTTAAGTCATATTAGATTATGAAAATTTTTATCGTCGTTTATAGAATTTGGACAATTCAGATTATTAGTGACATAATAAATAGTCATAAAAAAACTATTAAATTAAATATATTCACATCAAAAAAAAATGAATTTTCTAAATCTGATATTAAAAAATTTAATATAAGAATTTTAAGTAAAAATAATAAGAGCTCTCTATTAAATTATCTTCAATCAGAAAATCCAGATATAATTTTTTTTTTGGGCTGGTCTAGTTTTATTAAAGAGATGATCTATAATAAGTTTCTATGTGTATGCCTCCATCCATCTATGCTTCCTAGTTTTAGAGGTGGATCTCCTTTACAAAATCAAATTATAAGAAATAAAATTTATTCTGGCCTATCTTTATTTAAGATTAATAAACGTATAGATGGTGGTCCTATTTCACATCAAACTTCATTAATTTTAAAAGGTAATATGAGCATAATATTTAAACAAATTCAAAAAAAATCTATTTACTTAATAAATTTATTTATTAAAGACTTTAAAAATAAAAAATTGATATTCAAAAAACAAAATTTACATAACACAACAATTTATAAAAGAAGAAAACCTGAAGAAAGTTTTTTTTCAATTTCATCTATTAAAGATAAAAAATACACTTATTTTAATAATTTTATAAATATGTTAACTGATCCTTATCCAAATGCTTATACAATAATAGGCAGTAAAAAAATATCTATTCAAAAAATAAAGAGAAGTAATAAAACAAAAAATTATCTTAAGGATATAAATTTGAATAGTTGTAATAATGCAAATAGTTTATTGATTAAACTTAAAGATTGCAATGTTGAGATATTAAAAAGTAAAATTTATTTATAAATTATCTTATTTCTAAATTTCTTTTTTAAGCAATTTTATTATCTCACTAACATTTAATTGTTTAGTATTATCTGAACTGTAGGCACCTTTACTTGAGATAATATTATTTTTTTTTTGATGTGTATCGTAATTAATACTCCTTAAATCAGCTGGTATTCTATAAAAATTATCTTTACCATATGCCATGGACATTTCTTCGGATGTGCAAAGACTTTCATGTTTTTTTTCACCATGTCTTGCTCCTATTATTTTAATTTTATTCTTTTTTTTAAAAAGCTTAAGCAATGCTAATGATATATTTTTAATTGAAGCAGCAGGAGATTTTTGCACATATATGTCTCCATTTTTACCATATTTAAATGCTTCTTTTACTAAATTAACAGAATCCTCAAGAGACATCATAAATCTTGTCATTGATGGGTCTGTCAAAGTGAGTTCTTCATTCATATGAATCTTTTTAATTAAAAAGGGTATTAGGCTACCTCTTGAAAACATTACGTTCCCATATCTTGTAATGCAAATTGAACAATTAATTTTTTTGGAAAAGATCTCTCTAGCTTTGGATATAGCTACTTTTTCCATCATCGCTTTAGATATTCCCATAGCATTAATTGGATAAACAGCTTTATCAGTACTTAAAATTACTATTTTTTTAACTTTGTTGGCTAATGAGGCATCTATTATATTCGAAGTGCCCAATACATTTGTTTTATATGCTTCTAGCGGAAAAAATTCGCAAGTAGGGACTTGTTTTAGAGCGGCAGCTTGAAAAACATAATCGACTTTTTCTGTACAAGATAGGGTCGATTTATAATCCCTAACATCTCCAATAATATAATTTACTCTTTTATCTTTAATTGATCTTCTTAGATCCTCTTGTTTCTTTTCATCTCTACTAAAAATTCTAATTTCTTTGACCTTTGATTTAATTAAACTATGCAACATTTTAGTGCCAAAAGACCCAGTACCACCTGATATTAAAATTATTTTATTGTCAAACATTTTTTGAAATTATCATGTTAATTATATAAAAGTAATATTTTCTAACATATGTTTAATTTAAGTTATACATAATATAAGATGATTTATTTATATATTATAAATACTTAGTTTATAGCTGATATAAAGATTTAACTTATAAGTAATATGAATAATTCTCCACGTTGCTAAATATATTTAATCTTTATCAAATTTTGATCTTTTGAATGAAGGCAAACCTATTATTGAACATAGCAATCCCTCTATTTTATAATAAATATATTTTGCTTTTTTTGGTTTTATCAAAAAATTTAAAATCAATTGAATTATATTCACAATTAAATTTGGTGTACATTTTATTAAACTTTTTAAGTAACCATCATGTTTTTTTATATAATAAAATTTTGACCATTGGCCATGCCAACCACTAATTAACTGAGAATAATATTTTTCCTCTGAATTTTGAAAAATAGCAGATGACGTATCACCATTAGTCGTATGATAATGATAGCAATTTGTAACAGTGTAAAGTTTTAACCTTAGGTTATTACATTTTTTAAAATAATCATTTTCTTCATAATATAAAAATATTTTATTATCAAAACCTCTGATTTTTTTGAATATTTTTGTTTGAAAAAGCATAGCTGCACCATTAAGCATTTTTCTTTCAATTAATAAATTTTGATTCTTATTTTTATTATCTAAATGCTCAGGACTTATCATGCCAAATCTAGGTATTTTTTGACTCATACTTAATAGTCTTTTTAATGTGTTTTTATATAATTTGGTATCTGGATTTATAACAAAAAAATATTTAGTATCAATTAATGTTGCAGCATAATTAATTGCTCTACCATAGCCAATATTTTTTTTTAAATATATACTTACATTTGTATATTTTTTATTGATAAGTTTTTTTAATAAAATATCTTGAGAATTTTCAACAATAATTATTTTAAATTTTTTTGATATTTTTTTGATATGAGATAAAACTAATTTTTTTGAATTGTATGATGGTATAACAATTGTGAGTAATTTATTCATTTTAAAATTTTACATTATTTAAAGCATTATTTTTAAATAGATTTGCCTCTTTAATATATCTTCTTACCATTTCTGTCGACTTATGACCTGTCATTGCCATAATATTTCTTTCTTCTGCGCCAGATTCAGCGGCCGATGTTGCAAATCCCGACCTCAGACTATGTCCGGAGTAATTTTTGCTGTCTATACCTGCAAGTTTTAAGTATTCCTTGATTAGTAACGCTACTGTTTGGTCGGTCAACCTTTTTTCTGATAGCTTAGAACCTTTTACAAACCTTCTAAACAAAGGTCCCGACTCTATTTTGGATATTTCTATCCAATTTTTTAATGAAATAACTGGGCAATATTTAGAGCTATCAAAGTAGGGCAGTGCTTTAACCGAACCTTCACCAAATTGGTCTGTTTTTGACCTCCTGATTTGTACTTTTACACCTTCTTCAACAAAATCAAGATCATTATAATCTAGTGATACAATCTCATTTCTTCTAAATCCTCCTGAAAAGCCAATTAATATTATAGACCTATCTCTTAACTTTTTAATATCTTGGTTATTTTCTTGATCTATTACATCAATTAATTTTTTTAGATTATTGATTAATAATGGTTTTTTTCCTTTTTGAATGCTTCCTTTTCGACGTTTAATACCCATTATATTTTCAATAATTGTTGGATGTTTACTGTCTAGATAATGGCCCTTTAGCCTATGAATAACTCCTATTGACACTAAACGTCTCTTTAAAGTACTCATTTTAGCATCTTTAGTTGATAAATAAGTTAAATACAGAGAAACTACCTTGGGTTCTGTTGGTAAAGATTTAAAACCATTTTTCACACAAAATAATCCAAAATCATTAAAATCTGATTTGTAAGCTCTTACAGTATTTTTAGCTTTTGAGCTTTGTAAATTTAATAAAGTTTCTTCCTTTAAAGCTTTAATATCTGTTATAATCTCATTCATATTTATTACTATTGATAACCATTAATTATCGTTAGTAATATATTAGGTGAATTAGAATGTCAATAGTATAAAATGATTATCATGTCTATTGGTATTTGGCAGATTGTAATAATTTTAATTATCATTCCATTGAGTTTAGCATTCACTTATGCTTTATATTTGCTTGGAACGTTAATCTCCAATAAATCAAATTTTATAAAAACTAAAGTAAATTTATCATCATTAATTATTCTAAATTTAATTTTTTTTATTTTTTTAATGACAAATCCGGTTGAAGGTCCTGCTTTAGCTTATATTTTTGGTAGTTTAGTTGCTGCTATTATTGGTAATTATATTCATAAATTGCGAAAAAAGGCCAAAATGTTTGACGAAAGCTTTTTTTATGGATGGTTTATTCTAACTTTAATACAAGCATTAACAGTATGGATTTAAATTAAGATGAAAGTTCTTAGAGGGCTTAAATTTATAAAATTAATGAATTAAATCAGTATTTTAAATAAATAGTTTGAAGTAAATGATTAGAACATTAGAGCAAAAAGATAAGGAAAATTGGGCTAAATTATACAATGGTTATGCCAATTTCTACAAAGTCCCAATGAATACAGGAATTTTAGACACTATTTGGGGCTGGATTCATAATGAAACCCATGATGTTAATGCTATTTGCTTTGAATTAGAGGGTAAAATTGTTGGTATTGCCCATTATAGAACAATGCCTAGACCAATTAAGGGCCAATATATTGGTTTTTTAGACGATTTGTTCGTAGAGCCAGAATTTAGAGGTCAAAAAATAGCTCAAAAACTCATTAGTCACCTAAAATCATTATCTAAAGCTAATAATTGGAATGGAGTTCGATGGATTACCCACTCTTCTAATGAAAATGCAAAGAAATTATACAATAAAATAGCCAATAAAACTGGATTTGAACTTTATGAACTTAAAGGGAACTGAGTTTCAGCTAAAAGTTTGGAATTACTTGAAGAAAATACCAAAGGGTAAAGTTAAAACCTACCTAGAAGTTGCTAAAGCCATTGGAAAACCTAAGGCATTCAGAGCTGTTGCTAATGCAGTGGGTAAAAACCCCTATCCACCTAAAATACCCTGTCATCGAGTGATCAGATCAGATGGAAGTCTCGGCGGATACTCTGGAAAAGGGGGAATTCAACAAAAACGACGTTTACTGAGATCAGAAAAGGTCTTCATAAAATAGTACTTTTAAGTCCAAAAAACCTAAAAAAACCTTGATATTAAAGGCTTTTTCGGAATTTAGCCATATTTTTGTCTAATTGCTGTAATGCATCCTTCAGTTGTACTGCAAATGGACTTTTAGCTAAAATAGACCACCCTATGGACGTTTAAATGGCATATACTCATACTGCATTGCTCTACCTGTCAACAATAGCAACGATTATAAAAGGACAAAAAAAGACAGTTTTAAAGGGTTTTTTAACCCCCTATTCTACCCCTTAAGCAATCTAATTTTTACTTAACTACCATATTAATTGAAATAAGCATTTAATATCAATGCTAAATAGCGGTTGAACCTAGTTATAAATATTATATTTGATTTTTTTAAAATTAAAATTTCTTAATTCTCACTTTTTTAGATATAGAAAAGCAGACTTATGTTACTTTTATTTTATTATAGGCCTATTTTAGTAACAATAATTTAACTATTATTTATATATTATTATATTTTATCTATAATTTTATTAATTTATAATATTATATTTAAATCAATAATTTCAATTGTTTAAAATACATTATTAATTTATAATATTAAGTATTAGTAAACAAATAATACCTAATTAATTAGAGTTATTATAAGATTCTCTTCTTGAAATATAAATTCCACTCATAATAATGATGGACAAACCTAAGAATGTCCAATTATCAGGAAAGTCACTAAAGAAGTAATAACCAATAATTATATTAGTAATGATTTCAAAGTAGCTGAATGGAGCTAATTTAGAGGCATCAGCATATTTAAGGGATAATATAAGAAATAAGTGACCAACGCAGGCAAATACACCTATAGAAGCCATCATAGACCACTGTGAGGCGCTTGGATTAACCCAAATGAATGGCATTATACCTGAAACAGCTACCAATCCTACTAATCCTGTTAATAATAAGGTTAATAAAGGGTTATCTGAAGTGCTCAATTTACGTGTAATGATTAGATAAAAGCCATACATTACGCCGGTTCCTAATGCAGCTAGACTAGCTAAGTTAATCTCTACAAATCCTGGTCTTATAACCACTAGAGAGCCTATAAACCCTATAATTACGGCAGTCCATCTTCTTATACCCACCTTCTCACCCAATAATATGGGAGAAAAAGCAGTAACAATTAAGGGTGCCACAAAAGCAAGTGTTAAAGCTTTAGCTAAAGAGATAACAGATATTGCGTAGAAGAAGCAAATATTAGCACAAAGCAATATTAATCCTCTTATTATTTGTAATTTTGGCTTATCAGTCCAAACAAGTTGCTTATTATAGAAGAAGAGCATTATTGGAAGTGTAAATGCGACTGTAAAAAAGTATCTTGCCCAAGTGATCTGTAAAACAGGCATATCGGCACTTAAATATTTAGCAAAACCATCCATAATTGGAAGCATGACCCAAGCTAAAAGGTTAAATGTGATGGCTTTCATAAGCCAATAGATACAGTTTAATTAAAGTATTTTAAAGCAAAGAATACAACCACCGGAATAGTAGTAAAAGACATGACTGTAGAAACAACAATGGTGCTAGCAACGCTATCTACAACTTTTTTCGGTGAATAAATTGAAGCTACAAGATAATTTAAAACAGCACTAGGCATTGAACATTGAATTAATAGAACACCAGCTGCAAATCCTGATAGATCAAAATATCTAATGATTAATAACGCAACAATAGGACCTAAGACAACTCTTCCAATTGATGAAATCACAGCTTTCTTAAAAGAAAAAACTTTAAAACGAGTTAAGGCAATTCCTAAAGACATTAATATTAAAAAAATTGTAGCATACATTAGTAGAAAGGTTGTGTTTTCTACAAAGACTGGAAGTTCTATTTTGAAATATAGGAAAATCACTGAAATTATAATTGCATAAAATGGTGGATTTTTAAGAATAACATTAATATTGAATTTTCTATCAGCAAGAAAAATTCCTAACGTAAAGTGACATAGAATTATCAAAGCTGAAATAGCAGCAGCAACACCTAATCCTTGAGATCCATAAGCAAACAAACATATTGGTAAGCCCATATTTCCAGTATTTGGCATAATAAATGGTGGAAGCTCGCGGATAATGTCTTTTGTTTTTAAGAAAAATAAAAATACAATTCCGATAAAAGTAAAGGCAAAAATTGCAATTAAAAAATACCAAAAATAATCTTTAAATATTTCAAAAGATGTACCAGTTGAAGTTAGTGCGTATATAATCATTGCTGGTGTTCCGATATTCGCAGCAAAATTTGTTATGAATGTGGTGTCAATTTTTGGATTATTTTTACCTAAATAATATCCAATACCAATAACAAAAAAGACAGGAAATAAAACCTCAAACAGTTTTAGATATAACTCCATTAATTATAAATTCTAATCAGTGTTGGATATTTAAGAATATTTTTGCCTTTTTTGAAAACAGAAAGACAATTCTTAGAATTAAGTTCATTAGTTTTATGGGTAATAATAACAATAGTGGCTTTATTGTTTTTTTTATCAGGAGTTTGAATTAGTCTTTTTACTGAAATTTTATACTTAGCTAATCTGTTAGTGATTGTTGATAAAACACCAGGTTTGTCTTTAACTTCAAATCTCAAATATAGTGAATTCACATAATTATCAACGTTATAACATTTAATTGATTTACGTTTATTGCCAGGTATACCAAATGGCTTCTTAATATTACCTCTTAAAATTGAAAGTAAGTCTGATAACAAAGATGAAGATGTAGGTCCAGGACCAGCCCCTTCACCTTGCAATATACTTTCACCCACAGGCTTACCCTCAAGGATAACAGCATTCATAACACCACCAACATTACCAATATATGAACTTTTGCTAACCAAGCAAGGATGTACAGTTTCAAATAGTTGGCCATTAATTAGTTCAGAAATACCAAGGAGCTTGATACGTAAATTTAATTGATTGGAAATTTCTATGTCTTTTAATTCAATTTTCTCAATACCTTCCATTAAGCATTTATGTTTTGAAATTTTAGTATTAAAGGCTAGAGCAGATAAAATTCTTACTTTAGCAAAAGCATCAAAGCCATTTAAATCTAATTTAGGGTTACCTGGTTCAGCGTATCCTAATTTTTGAGCTTTCTTTAATACGTTAGAAAAACTATCATTAGAACTTTCCATTTCTGAAAGAATATAGTTAGAAGTACCGTTTAAAATTCCATAAACTTTAGAAATTTTGTTAGTAGCAAGACCCTCCTTAATGGTTCTTAATATTGGAATACCGCCCGCAACAGATGCTTCAAATTCTAAGTTAACACCATTGTCTTCAGCTAACTTTCCCAAATAATCACCATGTTTAGAGATAAGTGCTTTATTCGGAGTGATTACATGCATTTTATTTTTTAAAGCAGTTTCTACAACTTTTTTAGATATTCCATCTGACATACCTATAGCTTCGAATAAAATATCTACTTTGATTCTATTAAAAATTTCTAATGGGTTTTTAAAAAATATTTTCTTATTAACTTTAAATCTTCTTTTTTTAGAAATGCTTCTTGCTGAAACAGCTACTATATTAATCTTTTTACCCGTCTTAAGTTCAATATCTTTTTTTTTAGTGTTTAGTTCATTTAATAAATAGATACCAACTTGTCCTAAACCAACTACAGCAATGTTAATTATATTTTTCATCTACTGGTTAATGTCTGGGTATTCTGCATTATTTGAATAATCTTTAAGGAAAAGGTTAAATTCATCAAAAGTCATAGATTTATAATCACCAGTTTTCTTTAATATCTTAGATAATTTTTTATCTTCAGAAGATTTTTTTATTAGATCTTCATTCCAATAAGCAGAGTCTTTGCTTAATGAACAAGAAGTTAAAAGTAAAATTAAAGATAAAAATAAGTATTTCAAATTAAACCTTTTGTTTGATTAAAACCATATTTGATATTCATATTTTGTATAGCTTGACCTGCCCCACCTTTAATTAAATTATCAATAACAGATAAAACAATAACTCTATTTTTATACTTAGTTTTACAAATTACTATAGCGCAATTATTTGTGTTAATTACGTCATTTGTACTTAACAACGAATTTGTTTTTAAAATTTTAACGAATCTGTTTTTTGAATACTGACTATTTAAAGTATTTTGTAATTTTTTAATACTTACACCTTTGTTAAGTTCTAGATAAATAGTGCTAAGTATCCCTCTAAACATTGGACTTAGATGGGGTGTAAATGTAAAAGAAAATTTCTTTTTAGTATGGTTATTAATTTCTTGTTGAATTTCAGAGTTATGTCTATGAAAACCTACACCATAAGCACTTAAGGACTCGTAAAGGTTATTATCTTTATATTTATTATGCACACCTCTACCAGCTCCAGAGTAACCAGATTTTGAATCTATAATAACATTATCAGTTTTTATTAAATTTTTCTTAACTAAAGGAATAAGAGGTAAAAGTATTGAAGTTGGATAGCAACCTGGACATCCAATAATATTAAATTTCTTTACTTTGTCACCATTGATTTCTGGTAATGAGTAAATAGATTTTTTAATATTTTTTACTGATCTGTGTTTTTGTTTGTACCATATTAGATAATCTGATGCTTTATTAAGTCTAAAGTCTGCTGCTAAATCAATTAATACATTGTGTTTTAAAAGATCATTTGAAATATCTTGCGCCTCACCATTAGGTAGAGCTGTAAAAACAAGGTCTATGTTTTTTAAAAGTGATCTGTTGTATCTGATAATTTTAGGTAGCTTTTTTGAACTTAATGACTTTTCATAACTAGAGATATTTTTTCCAACAGAAGAATTTCCACAAAGATATTTAATCTTAACATCGCTGTGTTTAACTAGTAATTTAATTAATTGAACACCGATATAACCAGTAGATCCAGCAACTAAAACATTAAGCCTAGGCATTTTTTTATTATAGCAGTTTAGAGTTAAAAAAGAATTATCTTTTCGAGAATTGGAAGCTTCTTCTAGCTTTTCTACGACCAGGTTTTTTTCTCTCAACTGATCTAGAATCTCTGGTATTTAGCTTTTCGGTCTTAAGTATAGCTCTATTCTCTGAATCAAATAAGATTAATGCTTTAGCAATACCATGAACCATTGCACCAGCTTGACCTGTGTGACCACCACCTGCAACACTACATCTTACATCATAATCAGTTGCTTGGTTTATAATTTCAAATGGTCTTGTAATTTGCATTTTATGACTTCCACTAGTGAAATATTCATCCATAGTTCTGCCATTTACGTAAATTTTGCCAGTACCTTTTTTCACCCAAATTTTTGCAATAGATTTTTTTCTTCTACCAGTTGCGTATTTACTATCTTTAAAATCTAATTTAATTTTAGGTTTTTTTGTAGATACTTTAGTTGGTGCAGCTGCTGTTTCCATATTAATTTCTTATTAAATTTTTACTGTTTAATTTACCCAGGTCTAAAAGTTTAGGGTTTTGTGCTGCATGAGGGTGTTCTTCACCAGCATAAATTTTTACTTTAGTTAACTGTTTTCTTCCAAGAACTCCTCCAGGTAACATTCTTTTAATAGCTAATTTTAGAGTTTCACCAGGTTTTTTTTTTTCTAATAATTTTTCAGGTGTAATTTCTTTAATTCCACCAGGGTGGCCAGTATGTCTATAATATTTTTTATCTTTGAATTTTTTCCCTGTGAACTTTGCTTGTTCAACATTTTTAACTACGACAAAATCACCATCATCCATGTGAGGTGTAAAAGTAGTTTTGTTTTTTCCTCTAACGATCATAGCGATGATTGAAGCTAATCTGCCTACTACAGCATTTTTTGCGTCAATTTCAAACCAGTTGTTAGTTAATTCACTTTGTTTTAGAAATTTTGTCATTGTGCGAGGATTAATACTATTATTAGATATAATGTCAATTTTATATTTCCCTTGTAATATCATACTTAAATGATAGTTTAATTAAGCCGATTTGTTCCTATTGCAGGCTAGTTAATGCTAAAAAGGATTTTTACACACATTATCGGTAGGCGCATTTGAACTGTATTGTACGCCTTGCATAAAGCAAAAGTACTAAAAAAGGAGTATTAAGATGAGTACAAAAAGACAAAACCCCGAAACTATAGTCATACATGGTGGTGATTATAGAAGCGATCCAACAACAAAAGCAGTAGCAGTTCCAATCTATAGAACAACTTCATATCTGTTTGATAGTACGGAGCATGCTGCAAATCTTTTTGGATTAAAAGAGTTTGGTAATATTTATACAAGAATTATGAACCCTACTAATGATGCTCTTGAAAAAAGAGTTGCTGCATTAGAGGGTGGTTTAGCTTGTTTAACGGTATCATCTGGTCAAACTGCTTCGACATTTGCAATTTTAAACGTTGCACAAGCTGGTGATAATATTGTTAGTTCCACAGATCTTTATGGAGGAACTATTTCATTATTTACTCATACTTTAAGTAAACTTGGAATTGAAGTTAGATATGCAGACCCTGCGGATCCAAAAAACTTTGAAAAAGTTATAGATGATAAAACAAGGGCTTTTTATGGAGAGACTTTACCCAATCCATATTTAAGAGTTTTTCCAATTAAAGAAGTTTCTGATATTGGAAGAAAATATAATATACCCTTGATAATGGACAACACGGCCTCCCCCATTCTATGTAAGCCATTAGAGCACGGTGCAGCTGTGGTTATTCACTCTCTAACAAAATATATTGGTGGTCATGGAACCGTTGTAGGTGGCGCTTTAATTGATGGTGGTAATTTTGATTGGACCGCAGATCCAAAAAGACAGCCTCTATTCAATGAACCTGATGCAAGTTATGGTGGTGTAGTTTGGGGTAAAGCTGTCCCAGAGTTAACCGGTGCAAATGTATCATTTGCAGTTAAAGCTCGAGTTACTCTTTTAAGAGATCTTGGTGCAGCATTAGCACCTGATAATGCCTTTGGAATTATTCAAGGTTTAGAAACTGTTGCTTTAAGAATGAAACAACATTGTGCAAACGCTCAAAAGACTGTTGATTATTTATCTAAGCACAAAAGTGTTGAAAGAGTTATATACCCAAACAAATATGATGGAGAGATAGGCGAAAGAGCTAAAAAATATCTTAAAGGCGGAAATGGAGCTTTAGTTGGAATAGAACTAAAGGGTGGAATTGAAGCTGGTAAGAAATTTATTGAAGCTTTAAAAATGTTCTATCATGTTGCAAATATTGGTGATGCTAGAAGTTTAGCGATACATCCAGCAACAACAACTCATAGTCAATTAAATGAAAAAGAATTATTGGCTGCTGGTGTTACTCCTGGTTATGTAAGGTTAGCAATTGGTATAGAGCATATAGACGATATAATTGATGACTTAGAACAAGCACTTAGTCAAACTAAAGCTTCTACTTAGAATTTTTATATAAAATTACAAGATAAGAAGTTAGTACAAAAATTGAACCTAGCTGGTGTAGTGATGCGTATTTAATCTCTACACCAGATAATAAGGTGACAATTCCCAAGAAAATTTGAATTAATATTGCAAGATCAAATAATATAATATTTTTAGTTCCATGATTATTTTTTATGATCAAAAAATTTAAAATAATAATGAAAAACAAAAGGAAATAAGCGGTTACTCTATGTAAAAATTGAATAATTGAAGGATTGTTTAGCAATTGTGTATTAATTAAATCATTATACCCAACGTCATTTGGTAAAAAACTTCCATTCATATCAGGCCAAGAATTATAAATAAGACCACCATCTAGACCTGATAAAAAAGCACCCAATATAATCTGCACAACAATCAACTTAAGTATAAATAACAAAAGTAAATTTGAAATTTTTTTATCAAATCTTTCAATTTTATAGATATCTAAAATATACCAAAAGATTAAACATAAGATGAATAAAGCTAAAGATAAATGAATGCTAAGTCTAAAGTGGCTAACATCGTTGTTTTCTATTAATCCACTAGAGACCATATACCAACCAATAAATCCTTGAAGACACACAAGAAAAAATAACCAGTAATATTTGTTTGAATAATATGAGGTAGTTTTAAAATATAGACTAAAGAAAAGTAAAGGTACTAAAGTGAACAAACCGACAAATCTTGCTAACAATCTATGAGCATACTCCCAATAGAAAATTACTTTAAATTCCTCTAGAGACATGCCGTAATTAATATTTTGATATTCAGGTATTTTTTTGTACTCAGAAAAATAAAAGTTCCATTCGATAATATTGATTGGTGGTAATATTCCACTAAAAAGCTCCCATGCCGTAATAGACAAACCAGAATCTGTTAGTCTAGTAAGACCACCAACTGCTACCATGAGAACAATTAATGAAAATAAAGTTATTAACCACAATTTTAAATATTTTATATAGTTGTCGCTATTTACAAACATAAATTATACTTATAATAATTATCTTAATAACCAATTGAATAAATGTCGCCTACTAATAAAAAAAAACTTAATCAGATAAGAATAAGGCTTGATAAACTTGATAACGATTTACTAAAATTAATCAAAAAAAGATCATCACTGGTTAATGAAGTATTAAAAATAAAAATCTATAAGAAAGAAATAATTGATCAAAAAAGGATCAATTTTATCCTTAAAAAGATCAAAAAAAAATCAATACAAATGAATATAGACCCAAAAATCAGTAAAAGAATATGGAAGAATATGATTTGGTCTTTTATTGATTACGAAAAAAGAAACTTTAGAAAAAAATAATACTATTTACTATGTGGAGGTAATTTTTTTTCCACAAACATTTCATGTTTTCTTGTAGCAGGATTGTATTTTTTAGCAGACAATTTAACTTTAGCTTTTTCACCACCAGCCGGTTTTTTAACGTAATAAAAATACGGGCTATCAGGTTTGGCTTCTGGAACCAGTCTAACTTTAACGTGAGTTTTTTTTGCCATATTATTTTAAACTTTTTATTTTTTTTATTAAATTAGAAATCTTAATAAGTTTATTTTTTAAACTATAATCAGCATTTATAGAATTATTTGGTAATTCGTCAAGTTTTAATGATTTATCAGAATTAAGAACTTTTTTAACACCAATAATTGTCATTCCTTGATCTTTCAATAGGTATTTAACTTTTTTTAAAACCTCAATTGTATCATTATTATAATACCTTCTATTACCATTTAAAATTTTTGGCTTAATTTGCTTGAACTCTTTCTCCCAAAAACGAATGGTATGAGTATTTAGGGTTCCTTTTTTCTTATTTACAAGGTCAAGAATTTTAGCAACCTCCCCTATTGATTTATAAGCATCATTATTTTTATGAATCATTCTTAGTATTTACCAAATCTTTAAATTCCTTAGAAGCTTTAAATAGAACAACATCTCTATTAGATATGGTTGTTTGTTCTTTTGTTTTGGGGTTTCGTCCAATTCTACTTTTTTTGGCCCTTATAGAAAAAGTACCAAATTTAGAGAGCTTTAATTTTTTTTCTTTTTTTAAATTTTCCACTATTGTAATTAGAAAATCATCGATCAAATTTTCAGATATATTTTTTGAAAAACCAATCTGCATATAAATTGAATTTATAAGGTCTTTTTTTGTTAAATTAGTTCTTTGCATTAATTTATGTTGTTTCTTATCTTTTCTATTAAATTACCGCTAACAATTCTAGTGCAAACGCTCAAAGAGTTTGAAAAGCCTATATAATCTGTTCCACCATGGCTCTTAATAACTGGAGAATCTAAACCTATAAAAATTGCACCATTATAAAGTCTTGGATCTAGTCTTGCTTTAAATTTTTTTAAATTTGAAATATTTAACAAAGATGAAATTTTACCAATAATACTACCTGTCATGGCTTTCTTTAATTCACTTGTAATAAAGTTCGCAGTACCCTCAGCTGTTTTTAAAGCAACATTTCCAGTAAATCCATCCGCAACAATAACATTTACATCACCATTCATTAACTGATTACCTTCGATATACCCTTTAAATTCAAAGCCTATGTTATTTCTTTGATTTAGTTGTTGGTAGGTTTCTTTAATAATTTCATTACCTTTAAGTTCCTCAGACCCTATATTTAATAAAGCAACTCTTGCTGAATCATCTGGATATAAAGATTTAAATAATGAAGATCCCATTATAGAAAAATCAATTAAATTTTTTGGACTACATTCGATATTTGCTCCCAAATCTAGCACAACACTCATATTCTTTTTATTTGGCCACAAAGCAGAGAGAGCTGGTTTGTCAATATTCTCAATCATTTTAAGGTTAAGTTTTGAAATAACAAGTAATGCACCAGTGTTACCAGCAGAAATAACTATATCAGATTTTTTCTCTTTAACACTTTGTATGGCCAACCACATGCTAGTATTTTTTCCTCTCTTGGCTCCCTCTAGAGGACTATCGGTTCCTTTAACCATATCTTTAGTATGAATTATTTCAAATGAAGAAGTTGGCAACTGGTCATTGATGTATTTTTGGATTTTTTCCTTATCACCAAAAATTTTATAAAAAGTATTAGAGTTACTTTTATAATGATGATTAATTCCATCTATAATTTTTTTTGGTGAATTATCTCCACCCATTGCATCAACTGCAATTTTTATTATTTTGATCATTTAATTTTAGACTTTTATTCTTTAGGATCTAGAACTTGTCTACCTCTGTACATGCCAGTCTTAAGATCTAAGTGATGAGGTAATCTGTATTCTCCAGATTTCTTATCCTCAACAATATTGGTAGATTTGAACTTCATATTCTGAGCTCTTCTCATTCCAGTTCTTGACGGTGATTGTTTTCGTTTAGGTACAGCCATAATAAAATTAGTGCTTAACTACACCTTTTATATAAGAATTTAAAGTAATATTTGTTAAATTTAACCTATAATTTTCAAAATATTTAACCAAATACTCGATATTAGATGAATTATCTAAAAAATTTACCAAAATAGAATTTCTAGATTCTGTATCTAATTCATCCCAACTGTGGATTTTGTCGATCATTCCATAGAATAAGTTTAGGTAATCTTTCATTTTTTTATTAATTGATTGGTCACCATAACCAATTTCTCTGATGCTTAATTCAACCTGTCTGAAGGTAAAATCATAAATTTCTTGTAATATTTTTTTATCATTATTTTCCTTATAAACTTTCAAAAAGAAAGCAAAATGAAGTAAAAAGAATATCAATCTATCAGAAAAAGTATCTTGATTTTTAAAATCTTTATATAAATCTTTATTTCTAGTTAATTTAACTAAATTGTTGTAAATATTTATGTAGTTTTTATCCATGAGAAAATTATTTTTACTTATTATAATATCATTATTTATTTCAGCTTGTACTCTAAAAAAAGTTGAAAAGCACCACGGTGTTCATTTTTTAAATAAAAAACATGAAAAACTTACTGTTAATCAGTCAAATAAAAATGATATTTTAAAATTATTAGGTTCACCATCAACAAAAAGTACTTTTGACAATGATTTATGGATTTATATTGAAAGAAAAACTGATAATTCATCTCTTACAAATTTTGGTAATGAAAAAATTATAGTTAATAATGTTCTACTGTTAGAGATCAATAATATTGGTCTTTTAGCAAATAAAAAATTTCTTGATCTAACAAAAATGAAAGATTTAAAATTTGCAAAACAAACTACTGAAAATCAATACAAGAAAAACACATTCGTATACGACTTTCTATCTAGTATGAAACAGAAAATTAATGACCCCTTAGGTAAAAGAAAAAGAGATTAATCTTTTCTTAGCCAGCGATTACAGCCAACAATAATAAAGCTACAATATTAGTAATCTTAATCATCGGGTTTACAGCAGGACCTGCGGTATCTTTGTACGGGTCTCCAACAGTGTCTCCAGTTACAGCAGCTTTGTGTGCTTCAGAACCTTTTCCACCATGATGTCCATCTTCAATATACTTTTTCGCATTATCCCAAGCACCACCACCAGCAGTCATTGAGACAGCTACAAATAGACCAGTAATAATCACACCTAACAACATTGCACCAACAGCAGCTAAAGCAGCTACTTGACCACCTATAGCTAGTATTACAAAGTATAAAACAATAGGAGAAAGAACTGGTAATAACGAAGGTATAATCATTTCTCTAATTGCAGCCAAAGTTAATAAATCGACTAATTTAGCATAATCAGGTTTTTGTTTACCCTTCATAATACCTGGGTATTTTTTAAATTGTCTTCTTACTTCAACAACTACAGCACCACCTGCTCTACCAACAGCTTGCATGCCCATTGATCCAAATAAATATGGAAGCATTCCACCAATTAATAAACCAACCACAACGTAAGGGTTTGATAAGTCAAAAGTTACAACAATTCCTTCAAGCTTTGAGCCTGCAACACCTGAAAAATGTTTAATATCTTCTACATAAGCTGCAAATAATACTAGTGCTCCTAAACCTGCTGAACCTATAGCGTAACCTTTAGTAACAGCTTTAGTCGTATTTCCTACTGCATCTAATGCATCTGTAGTTTTTCTAACACTGTTAGGTAGTTTAGCCATTTCAGCAATACCACCAGCGTTATCTGTTACTGGTCCATAAGCATCTAGTGCTACAACCATACCTGCTAATGCAAGCATTGTAGTTACAGAAATAGCAATTCCATAAAGACCAGCAATTGAATTTGTTGCTAAAATACCTGCAACAATAATTAAAGCTGGTACTGCAGTAGCCTCCATTGATACAGCTAAACCTTGAATAACATTTGTTCCATGTCCTGTTGTAGAAGACTTAGCAATACTTCTTACTGGTCTGTATTCAGTTCCAGTGTAGTATTCAGTAATCCAAATCAATAATCCAGTAATCACTAGACCAATTATTCCACAATAATACAAACTCATACCAGTAAAAATTTTACCATTAACAGTATATTCACTTGCAAAACCAATTACATAATCAGTAACAGGATATAAAATCATTAATGACGAAACAGCAGAAACTACAAACCCTTTATATAAAGCGTTCATAACATTTTTACTTTTTCCAAGTTTAACAAAAAAAGTTCCTAAGATTGATGTTAAAATACAAGCACCACCAATAGTTAGAGGGTAGATCATCATATTTATATCACCGTAGAAAAAGATTGAAGAAAGAACCATTGTTGCAACAATTGTTACAGCATAAGTTTCAAATAAGTCTGCTGCCATACCAGCACAATCTCCAACGTTATCTCCAACGTTGTCAGCAATAACAGCTGGATTTCTAGGGTCATCCTCAGGGATACCAGCTTCGACTTTACCCACTAAGTCAGCACCAACATCGGCACCTTTGGTAAAAATTCCACCACCTAGTCTTGCAAAAATTGATATTAAAGAAGCACCAAAACCTAAGGCAACTAATGCATTAACAACTTCTCTATCGTCAATTCCCATTTTTAATAAAAAATAATAATAAACTGCAATTGAAAGTAAAGCTAATCCAGCTACCAACATTCCAGTTACAGCACCTGATTTAAATGCAACAGCAAGACCACTCGCTAAACCTTTTCTTGATGCTTCTGCAGTTCTAACGTTAGCTTGAACAGAAACTAACATTCCAACATAACCAGCTATACCTGATAATGTAGCACCAATAAAATAACCTAAACCAACTAATGGAGTGAACACTAAACAAATAATAACTAAAACAACAACTCCAACCACAGCAATTGTTTTGTATTGTCTTGCTAAATAAGCCTTAGCACCAATTTGAATTGCTGATGCGATTTCTTGCATCTTAGCGTTTCCAGCGCTTGAGTTAAGGATATTCCTACCAGTAAAGAAACCATAAACGATTGAAAGAGATCCTGACGCTATGGTAAGTAATAATATTGTTTCAATTAGTGAGTTCATTTTGCCTTTGGTTGTTTGGTTGTTAAATTTTATTGTTTAAAGTCCGGACAATACAAAAAAAGCAATAAAAGGCAATATTTAACTTTCTAAAAATTATGAAAATAACCTTTGTTTTTAAGGGTAATTTGCCTATTTTTACCATCAATAATGGATGATTTTTTAACATAGCTTTGGATTGAGCCAATTTTTGTAAGCTTAACTCTACAATTAGAAGCAATTTTTTTTATGATTCTCATCTTGTTTTTAGAGGCTGTAAATAAAACTTGATAATCATCACCATTAGAAATGTAATTAATCTTGGATAGTTTTTTAAGATCAAGTGTCTTTTTAAGGTTGTTTGAAATTGGAATATTTTGTAAAAAAAGTTTATAGGACAATTTCTGATTATTAATCATTTTGTCAAGGTCCGCTATTAGTCCATCAGAGATATCAATTGAAGTATTGGCAAATTTATTGATTTGATTAATTAATTTTAATTGAATATTTGGCATAAAATATTGATTAGTAAAATATTTTTTTAATCTTGAATTAAGCTTAATTTTTTTTTTTAAAACTAATAGACCTAAATAGCTATCTCCTAAATTTCCAGAGACATATATATCATCATTAATTTTAGCTTTATTTCTATAAACAATATCATCAGCGAAACCTATCGAAGTAATTGTAAAACTTAATTTATTTGAAAAAACTGTATCTCCACCGCTTAAAAATATTTTATATTTTTTTTGTTCTTGATTAAGTGATTTGCTAATTTTTGATAAATTTAATTTAGAAAAACTTTTTTTATTACCAGAACCTGAGATAAAATAATATTTTGGTTTAATACCTTTGCATATAAGATCTGAAATTGATGATCTAATTATTTTTTTAATAACAAGCTCAGGTCTTTTAAAATCTATGAAATGATTGCCTTCTATATATGTATCGACTGATACTGCCAATTTGTTTTTTTTATCAAAAAAAACATCATCATTTAAATTTAGAGCACTTGGAGATTTTTTAGAAAGTTTTTGAAAATAATTTTTTATTAATTCAAATTCATGCATTAGTGGTTCTTATTTTTTTAGCTATTTTGTCTAATATTGCATTTAAATATTTAGTTTGACCATCTTCTAAAAAGAAGTTTGATGCATCAAGATATTCTTTAATAATTATTTTGGTAGAAACCTTAGGTTTATATAAAAATTCGAATATAGCAGACTTTACTATCACTTGAAAAACTTTATCTAAATTAGTTAACTGCAAATCATCACTAAGATATTTTTTAACCTCTTCTTTAATAACTTCATCTCTCTCAATAGTACCAATTACCACATCCTTGATAAATTTTTTAAATCTATGTTTAGGAAAAGTTAAATCTGTGTCATCATTAAAAAAATTACCATATAATTTTTGGATAATTATAACCCTTGGACTTTGATTTGAATTATATGGAGTTCTCATTGTTATTGAGAAAGAACAGATATTACAGCTTGAGCCGCTTCTCTACCCTTTTTCTTCCTAGCTATAGCTTGACGCATATTAAGGCAGGTAATAATTCCATTACCAATTGGTTTTTTGTTATCTACAGATAGTTTCATTATTGCATCAGTTGAAGCATGAGAAATAAAATCAAAATGAGGTGTTTGGCCCTTAATAACACAACCAAGAGCTAAAAAACCATCATATTTATTTATATTTTTAGATATTGTGACTGGTATTTCAAAAACACCAGGTACTTTCAAAACCTTTATTATACTTGCTTGAGGAAGTTTATCTTTAGCACTTTTAAGTAAACCGCTCGCAATATCTTTATAATAATCCGCAACAATAATTAAATATTTTTTTTTCATTAAATTAATTCCTGACTACTAATCTTTATATCATATCCCTCTAAACCAATAACTTTTTTAAGAGATTTTGTTATCAAAATCATATTTTTAATCTTTAAATCTTTAATTATTTGAGCCCCTATACCATAATTTCTTATTAAGCTTTCTTTGTTCTTTTTTTTATTTGGGTTTTTATTTTTATAATTCTTTAAAGTTTCAGTAACAGATTTAAGATTTGTATTATTGATAAACACAAGAACACAATTATTAAATTTTTTAAAATAATTTAATGTTTTTTTAAATGAATTAGGTAGTTGCTGATCTATTAAATAATTTTGCACTACATTTGAAGAGATAACTCTTACACGGGGAACTAATCCTTTTTTAATATTGCCCTTAATTAAAGCAAAATGTTCAGAATTATCCAAAAGATTTTCATAGATTTTAATCTTAAATTTTTGATTTTTAAGTTTAATATCGGAGTGTTTCTTTAATTTAATTAATTTTTCTTTCTTTAAACGATAGGAGATAAGATCTTCAATCTTACCGATTTTTAAATTATGTTTTTTTGCAAAGTTAAAAAGCTCCTGCCCTTTAGCCATTGTTCCATTTTCGTTCATAATTTCACAAATTACAGCAGAGTTATTCTTTTTTGCTAGTTTTGAAATATCAACAGAAGCTTCTGTGTGTCCTGCTCTAACTAAAACACCTCCATCTTTAGCTATGATTGGGAAGATATGTCCAGGTGATACTATTTCTTTTTTATTAACATTTTTTTTTACAGCAACATTAATAGTTTTGGCTCTATCTTTAGCGGATATACCTGTGGTAATACCTTTTTTTGCTTCAATCGAAACTGTAAAGGCTGTCTTATTGCGCGATTGATTTACAGGAGACATAAGAGATAAATTTAACTTTTTTGCCTGAGTGGTATCTAGAGCTAAGCAAATTAGACCTCTTCCATACTTTGCCATAAAATTTATATTTTTAGCATTACAATCAGACGAAGATATTATTAAATCTCCTTCATTTTCTCTTTTTTCATCATCGACCAAAATAAACATGCCACCTCTCTTGGCAATGGCAATTATGTTTTCTATTGGAGTAAAACTATTTTTTTTCATTAAAATAATTTCTAACGTATTTAGATAAGATATCTATCTCTATATTAATGAGACTATTTTTCTTTAGAGTTGATAAATTAGTGAGATTATATGTATGTGGTATTACCCATATTTGAAAACCCTTTTTAGTTACTTTAGAAATTGTTAAAGAAATTCCATTGATACAAATAGAGGCCTTTTCAATTAAGTTTGCTCTTTCTTTTTTAATAAGCTCAAAATCAAATAAATATGATTTATCAATCTTCTTAATACTCTGTATTTTACCTACAGCATCAATGTGACCTTGGCAAATATGGCCTGATATTTTTTGACCATATCTTAAAGGAAGTTCAAGGTTAATTTTATCATTAATTTTTAAGAATTTGAACTTTGATCTTTGTATGGTTTCATCAGAAAGATAAAATTCCATTATTTTATTTTTAATGTCTATTAGTGTTAAGCAAACACCGTCACAGGCGACTGATACACCTAGGTCTTTACGTGTTAATTTTAAATCAGCTTTTACAAAAATATTGATACCTTTTGATCTTTTTTCAAATTTAGTGATTAAGCCTTGATTAAAAATTATTCCATTAAACATAATATTATTTGTAAAGTGTAATTACGTCTTTGCCTAATTTTTTATTAATTTTCAATTTGTTTTTATAATTTTTCTTTAATTCATTAAGAAAATTAAACTCTTTATAGTTAAATAACTTTGATAAACTTTTTGCACATTTGTATAAATAAAACTCGTTAAATAATCTTTTTTTAACAATGTGTTTAGAAAGATCATTTCCTCCTTCAACTAATAAATTTCTGCAGCCAAGTGTATAAAGTTTTTTTAAAACTAACTTAATATCGAAGCTACCATGAATCAATTTACCTTTGATTAGAGTTATACCTTTTTTTTTAAACATTAATTTTTCTTTAGTTTTGGCGTTATGATAAAAAATTATAGTATTGTTCTTATTTGCTGTTTTAAAAATATATGAATTTTTTTTAGTTTCTAGTTTTCTGTCTAAAATTATTCTTTTAGGAGAAAATTTATTAAAACCTTCTAGTCTGCAGTCAAGTTTTGGGTTATCTTTTTTTAGAGTTTTGGAAGAAATCATTAATGAATCATTTTTATATCTAAGAAAATGTGTAAATTTATCAGTATGAATATCTGAAATTCTTTTTGTATCCTTGCTATATATCAAATTATTTTTAGAAATTGCGATTTTACCAGTAACATAAGGAAGGTTATTTTTTCTATTAAAGAAATAGGGCGTATAAAATTTATTAACTTCTTTTTTAAGTAAATTTTTTTTTACTAAAATATTTTTAGATTGAAAAATTTTTAGAGTTTTACCTTTAACTTTATTATCAATATCTTCTACTGCAAACACCACTTCTTTAATTTTATTTTTAATTATAATGTTTGTGCACGGAGGAGTTTTTCCATAATGACTACAAGGTTCAAGGGTCACATATATTTTTGAACCTTCTAAATTTTCATTTGAATTTTTAATGGCATTAAATTCAGCATGGGTTGTGCCATTAAAACCTGTTTGACCAATTGAAAGTATTTCATTATTTTTAACAATTACACAGCCTACAGAAGGATTGGTGCCAGTTAGTCCATGCCGAGCTTTTGCCAAATTTAAGGCAAGCTCCATAAAAATTTTATCTTTTTTTGAAAATTTATCTTTTTTTGTAGACATCTAATTTGTCCACGAATTGCACAAAGTCTTTTTCTTCTCTAAAATTTCTATAAACAGATGCAAATCTAACGTATGCAACTGGATCAAGATCTTTCAAACCTTCCATAACCATTGTGCCAATTGTATTTGATGAAATTTCACTTTGACCAAGTTCTTCTAAAGCTCTTGAAGTTTGACTAATAAATTTTTCTGCTGTTTCGGTATCAATAGGTCTTTTCTTTAATGCTATGTAAATTGATTTAGAAAGTTTATCTCTATCGAAAGATGATTTTCTTCCATTCTTTTTAATAACCATTATTTCTCTGAATTGCACTCTTTCAAAGGTTGTGAATCTAGCCCCACACACACAAAGTCTTCTTCTTCTTATGGCTGTTCCATCTTCTGTAGGTCTAGAGTCAACTACTGATGTTTCACCTTTTTTGCAAATTGAACAAATCATTATTATAAATTTTTATATATTGGAAAGTGAGATGTAAGTTCTATAACTTCATTTCTAACTTCGTCTTCAATTTTACTGTTATCCTCAGGGTTTTCAGACAAACCTTTTACAACTTTAGTTATTAATTCACCTACTTTCTCAAACTCTTTTAATCCAAAGCCTCTAGTAGTTGCAGCTTGAGTGCCCAATCTTATACCAGATGTAATCATTGGCTTTTCAAAATCAAAAGGTATTCCATTTTTATTACACGTAATATTAGCATTTGAAAGGCTTTCAGCAGCGGCATTACCTTTGACATTGAAAGGTCTTAGATCAACTAACATTAAGTGTGTATCTGTTCCACCAGAATAAATCTTAAAACCATTATTCTTAAGTGTCTCAGATAAAATTTTGGCATTTGCCAAAACTGATTTGATATAATCTTTAAAATCTGGTCTTAAAGCTTCCAAAAACCCAGCAGCCTTACCAGCGATGACATGCATCAACGGTCCACCTTGATAACCAGGGAATACTGCAGTGTTAAATTTTTTTGCTAGATCCTCATGATTAGTTAAAATAATTCCACCTCTAGCACTTCTGAAAACTTTATGAGTTGTTGAAGTAACTACGTGCGCGTGTTCACATGGGTTAGGGTAACCTTTACCAGCAACTAAACCTGAAAAATGAGCCATATCCACCATCAAATATGCCCCTACTTTATCAGCAATCTCTCTAAATCTTTTAAAATCGATTACTCTAGAGTAAGCACTACCACCACAAATTATGAGTTTTGGTTTATGTTCTAATGCAAGTTTTTCAACATTATCATAATCAATAAGTTCAGACTCTTTATCAACGTCATACCCTATAGGATTAAACCATTTACCTGACATTGATATTTTTAACCCATGAGTAATATGTCCACCAGAATTTAAACTCATTCCCATAAAAGTATCACCAGGATTTAATAGTGCTAAAAATACAGCTCCATTTGCTTGAGCCCCAGAATGTGGTTGGACATTTGAAAATTTACAATCAAAAAGTTTCTTTAATCTTTCTATGGCTAAATTTTCAGCAACATCAACATGCTCACATCCATTGTAGTATCTTTTTCCAGGATACCCCTCAGCATATTTATTTGTTAATACAGATCCTTGAGCCTCTAAAACAGCTTGGGAAACTATATTTTCAGAAGCAATTAATTCTATATGTTGTTGTTGTCTTTTTAATTCATCACTTATGGCTTTATGTAATTCTGGATCAGCTACAGATAAACTATCTTCAAAAAAACTTCTGTAATTTTCATTTAAATAGTTTTTTTCACTAGACATAATTAAATCTTTTTAATTCTTTTTGCGTGTCTTCCACCTTCAAACTTTGTATTTAAAAAAACACTAACACAATTTAAAGCATTTTTATTAGTAAGAAGTCTTGATCCTAATGTAATGATATTTGCATCGTTATGCAATCTTGATAATTTGGTAGATTTTAAATTGAAGCACTGAGCAGCACGTATATTTTTATGTTTATTTGCAGCAATATTCATTCCCATCCCAGAACCACATACTAATATGCCAGCATGATTATTACTAATCTTAACCTTTTTAGCAACTTTATGAGCATAGTCTGGATAATCAACTCTATCACTATTGAAAGGACCTAAATCTGTATAATTAATTTTTTTTTTATCTAAATGAAGTTTAATTAATTCTTTTAATTTATAACCAGCGTGATCAGAGGATAAAAATATTTTTTTCAATTTAATTAAACTTATAATCTAAAACACATGCTACTAAGTGAATTCTATTTTCTTCACCACCATTAAAGGCATTGTGATATTTTACATTATTAGTAACCCATACTGAGCCATCAGCTGGCATATGTTTTGCAACATTATCTATCACCATTAAACAGCCTGGGTTTGTAATTAGGGGAATATGTAATCTTGGTTCTGGATCTCTATGCCAACTCAATGTTGATCTTGGCTCCTTTAATAAAATCCTAACTCTACCTAATTTGTATTTTGAAGAAAGCACATCAAATACTTCTTTGAAGTAAGTATTTTCATAGTCAGGTATAAACTCAGAATATGCGGCTTCATCTATTGAAACATCCCTGGTAACTTCTTTTCCCGATTTGTCTGGTTTTGTCCAATATGAACCTCTAGCCTTGCTTCCTTTAACAGAATCTGGGTCTCCAGGAATTTGTGTTAAGCAAATAGCTCCAAAGTGAGCAATACCACCACCATCATCAAATTTTCTTTTTTGAACGATTTGGTTATAAGCTTCTTGGAGTTTATTAATGTCAAATTTAATATCTTGTTTTTGAAAATCGCTAAAGTCTAAAACTTTTTGATCTTTTTTTATCTCTAAGTCTATTATGTTCTTATTGTCCAAGCTCATGTAGTTAATTTTTACCTTTTTTAATATATATTTGTATAATACATTTGTCGCATTTTAAAAGCAGATTTAAACATGATTACAGGAAATTACCCAAATTTGAGACTTAGACGTAGTCGTAAAAATGATTGGTCTAGAAGATTAATTCAAGAGAATAGCCTTTCATCTAGTGATTTTATATTACCCATATTCTTGATTGATGGAAAAAATATAAAACAATCCATTAAAACAATGCCTGATGTTTATAGATATACAATTGATAAAATAGGAATCATAGTTGATAGAGCAATCAAAAATAAGATACCTATGGTTGCATTGTTCCCCTATACAAATAAGACAAAAAAAAATGATATTGGAACTGAAGCTTTAAATGAGGACAATCTTGTTTGTAAAGCTGTTCGATATATTAAAAAAAGATATAAAAATGAAATTGGTATTATGTGTGATGTAGCTTTAGATCCTTATACTTCTCATGGTCATGATGGTTTAATAAAATCAGGCTACGTATTAAATGATGAAACTATTGAAGTCTTGATAAACCAATCATTGTTACAAGCAGAAATTGGTTGTGATGTTCTGGCTCCATCAGACATGATGGATGGAAGAATTGGTAAAATAAGAAAGGCCTTAGATAAAGAAGGACACGAAATGGTTCAAATACTTTCTTATGCAGTTAAATATGCTTCAAGCTTTTACGGACCGTTCAGAGATGCGGTTGGTTCAAAAGGTTTACTAAAAGGTGATAAAAAAAATTACCAAATGGACTTTAGAAACAGTGATGAAGCGATAAGAGAGGTAGCTCTAGATATTAAAGAAGGAGCTGATATGGTTATGGTTAAACCTGGCATGCCTTATCTAGACATAATTAAAGCAGTTAAAGATAATTTTAAAATTCCCGTTCTAGCCTATCAAGTCTCAGGTGAATACAGTCTATTAAGTAATAGTATTAAAAAAGGTCTAATAGATAAAGGTTCTGTGTTAGAGAGTTTGATTTCTTTTAAAAGAGCCGGAGCAAACGCTATAGTAAGCTATTACGCTGATAGAATTAACGATTTAATTAAATAATTATTTTAAAAGACTAATAAAATGAGTCCTAGAAGTTGGAAGGTTTAAATTATTTGGTTTTAGAATACTTTTTTCAAGGTAATCACTAACAAGTTTTAAACCTTTGAGTAAATTTTTTAAATTAACATCTAGATTAGTTTCATCTATTAAAAAATTTGGAATACTTTTTTTCTCAGTTGAGGATTTTACAAAATAATTGATTTCACTATCAACAATCTCTTTTTTAACCATATTCTTTAATTCTAAATCATATCCTAATAATTTTAAAAGTTCTAACTCCCAGAAAATATATTTTTGTATCCAATTTTCATAAGTTAATATTTCAAAAAATTTATCAATTAATTTAAAAATTTCTTTATTAGACTGAGCTTCAGCAGTAAGAAGCTTTATAAGATTCATTGCTGAAGTAATACATGATAGTTTTTGATTTTCGTCAAAATAGAGTGGAGTTAAGGCTTTTAGAATTTCTATTTTAAAATAACCAATTCTAGTAACACTTTTAGAATTATAGTTTACATAAATTTTATTACCAATTTGTAAATAGTTTTTGATTTTCTTTGATGTACCACCAAAAATTATCCCTGAAATTTTTCCATGGTTTTCTGTAAAAACTTCAGCAATTATTGAATTTTCACTGTATCTATTTTTGGAAACTAAATAAGCGCTATCATCCCAATTCATTTTTTAAAAACATCCTCAAAGCATAAAGAAGCAGCATTCTGTTCTGCGTCTTTTTTAGAAGACCCCTCTGCTGTGAAAAATTTAGTATTCTTTAATTTAACAGCAACTTTAAAGAGTGGTTTATGTCGAGGCCCAGTATTAGATATTAACTTATAAATAGGTAAAACTTTAAAAATTTTAAGCGAGTATTCTTGGAGTTTTGTCTTTGCATCAATTTGAGTTACAACACTTGCTGTAATATGCTCACTCCATAAATTGAGAATAAATTTTTCAGTGAAATTTAAACCTTTATCAAGGTAAATCGCTCCAATTACAGCCTCCAAGCAGTCCGCTACTATTTTATCTTCAATTTCAATTTTTTTATTTTTAGGATTTAAAACTAAAATATATTTTTCTAATTCAATTTTTTTAGCAATTTGTAGACATCTTTTTTTATTTACTAATGAAGCAAATTTTTTATCTAATACCCCTTCTCTTTCTTCAGGATAAAGTTCTAGTAATTTTTTTGCAATAATTAGACCTAAGACTCTATCTCCTAAAAATTCAACTTTTTCATTATTATTTATTGAGTCAAAACTTTTGTGCGTTAGGCTTTTAATAAAAATTTTTGGATCAGAAAACTTTAATTTTAATTTCTTTTCTAATGTTGTGGGATTAATTTTCATTAAATAATTTTCTTAAAAAACCTGTCAAATCTAATTGTCTTATGCCATTTCCAAAAAGAAAAAATACTTCCGATTCTAAAATCAGATGAAAAAAAAATAAATTGAGCTTTGCCGACTAAATTGTCTTCATGAACATAACCGACACTAGTCAGGTATCTACTATCTTTAGAGCAGTCTCTGTTATCTCCTAAAAAAAAGTAGTGTTGAGAGGGAACTTTAAAATTATCAGAATTTTGAAAACTATAACTTTTTAAATATACACTATTATGTGTTTTGCCATTTGGAAGTTTTTCTACAAATGTATTAACGTCTATAGTTTGTTTTCCACAATAAATTTTATCATTTTGGGAAGTTCTGGATTTTAATATTTGATTATTGTTTACAAATAGATCACCGTTAATGAATTGAATATTATCACCTGGTAGACCAATTAATCTTTTAATATAATCTGTCCTATTATCAGCTGGTGTTTTAAAAACAATAACATCACCAACCTTAGGTTTCATAGAAAATAGTCTTCCATTTATTATTGGTGGGCTAAAAGGGAAAGAATGCTTACTGTAACCATAAGAATACTTCGTAACAAACAATCTATCACCAATTAAAAGTGTTGGTTCCATTGATGATGAGGGAATGTAAAATGGTTGAATAAAAAGAGATCTGATAACAATAGCTATTACTAAAGCATAAAAAATTGTCTTAACATTATCAATTATAATATTTTTAGTTATCATTTTTTTTGTAAAATCACGTATGCTATAGAATATTTTTTTTCATCTGAAATTGACAGAAAGAAATCAAAAGATGATATCTTAAATTGCTTTTTAACAATTACTTTAATTTTATTTGTGACAACAAATGACGGTTTACCTAATTTATCGTTAATTATAGTTATATCTTTAAAATTCAAATTATCTCTAAAACCTGTTCCAATTGCTTTGGAAAATGCTTCTTTAGCAGCAAATCTTTTAGAATAATAAGATTTTTTATTAGTTATTTTTTTAGCTAACAATATTTCTGAGCTAGAAAAAACTCTTTTAATAAAACTAATGTTTTTTAAAGATTTATGTATTCTAATATTTTCTACTATATCAACACCTATACCAAGAATTTTCATAACTATTTATTGGTTATTTTTTTAAATGCCTTGATAGTATTTTTTAAACCATGAGTGAGTGATTCACCGATTATAAAATGACCAATATTAAATTCTGTAATTTCTTTAATTTTACTTAATATAGATGTAGTTTTATAGTCAAGACCATGACCAGCATGAACCTCAATTCCAAGCTGAACACCAAGTTCTGAACATTTCTTAATTTTTAAATATTCATTTTTATAATTTTTATTTTCTTTTACTAAATTAGAAATTTTCCCAGTATGTAATTCAACACAAGTAGCATCTAATTCTTTTGCAATTTTTATATCTTTTAACGTTGGGTCAACAAATAAACTTGTTCTAATATTTTTCTTATTAAATAATGATATTATTGCTTTTATTTTTTTTTTATTTTTTATTAGGTTTAATCCACCTTCTGTTGTTACTTCCTTTCTTTTTTCTGGAACTATACAAATAAAATTGGGTTTATTTTTTAATGCTATATTTATTATTTTTTTGTTTAGTGAAATTTCTAAATTAGTGATTATTTTTTTATTTTTACAAATTTTAATAACATCAATATCTTTGATGTGTCTTCTGTCTTCTCTCAAATGTATAGTTACTGAATGAGCTCCACATTTAGTTACATGCTTAGCAATGGTTAACGGATCAGGGTGAAACGATCCTCTTGCATTTCTTATTGTAGCAACATGATCAATATTAATACCTAGTCTTTTCATTTAATAAATCTACTTCCAGGAACTGTAATCGGAATATTTTTAAGACTTTCTGGAAGGTTATTTTTCTTAAATGTCGGTACATCTATCTTCATATGTGAAATAATATTCTTTTTTATCTTTAGTGAGTTCTTGGTTGATCTATCGATAATCGAGGCAAAGCCAATAAGTTTTGCACCTGGTTTTGTAATCAACTTAACACATTCTAAGCTTGATTTACCTGTTGTTATAACATCTTCAATTATTAAAACTTTTGATCCTTTTTTTATATGAAACCCACGTCTTAAGGCAAATTTACCATTAACTCTTTCACAGAATATTGTCTCTTTTTTTAGAAGTTTACCAATTTCATAACCAATAATAACACCACCCATAGCAGGGGCTAAAATCAAATCTATAGATTTAAATTGTTTTTTAATTTTTTTTGCTAATGAATTACAAATATCTTCAGCTAAATGTGGAAAGCTTAAAAGTTTAGCACACTGGATATATTTAGGTGAATGCAAACCTGATGAAAGAACAAAATGGCCTTCTAAAAGTGCGTTAGTTTTTTTTAAAATATTTAAAGATTTTTTGTGTGAAAGCATTACGTTCCTTTAACCAGTTATCCTCATGTCTAATGATTTTAAATTTTATTTCCTTTTGTTTTAACTCACTGATAAAA
>Ga0209383_1000318_pt1 | contig 35384 bp, 38 predicted proteins | sample CoawatmetaG02DNA_FD_187510 | JGI IMG/M metagenome (GOLD analysis project Ga0209383, IMG submission 187510) | Marine microbial communities from the West Antarctic Peninsula - Coastal water metaG029-DNA (SPAdes) (version 2) | ecosystem: Environmental > Aquatic > Marine > Coastal ... | reverse complement strand
CTACTGGTTTCTTTTTAGCTACTGGTTTCTTTTTAGCTACTGGTTTCTTTTTAGCAGCTACCGGACCAGTTTTAGACTCTCTACCTAGCAGAGCATTAATTAGTTTTTCTAACATCAATTTTCCCCTTTTGATCAAAACAAATTTAATTACTTTCATATTATATACATAAAAATAATAAGTATTTATTTTAAACGCTTTTTATTTTTTACCTATCATCATTACCATAACTGCCATTCTTATTGCTATCCCATATTTAACTTGATTAAGAATTACTGACTGCTTTCCATCTGCCACTTCAGACTCAATTTCTACACCTCTGTTAATTGGCCCTGGATGTAAAACCAGGGCATCATCTTTCGCAATTTTAAGGCGTTTCTGAGTAAGCCCAAAACTTCTAAAGTATTCACTTTCGGATGGAATAGTTTGATTGTTCATACGTTCTTTTTGAATCCGTAACATCATCACTACATCAACATCCTTTAATCCTTCCTCCATTGTATGAAAAACATTAACATTCAAATCATTAATATTATGAGGCATTAGGGCTTTGGGCCCTATCACTCTAATTTCTTTAGTACCAAGTGTTGATAAAATACTAATTTCTGATTTTGCTACTCTTGAATGTTCAATATCACCAACAATTGCAACTTTTAGGTTAGAAAATTTTTTTTTATATTCTCTTATTGTAAAAGCATCTAAAAGTCCTTGGGTTGGATGTTCTCTGTTACCGTCACCAGCATTGATTATATGAGCATCCGATTTAATATTTTTGGCAATTAATTCTGGGATACCTGGCTCAGAGTGCCTGATTACAAAAATATCAACACTCATTGCAATTAAATTATTTATTAAATCAAGGATTGATTCACCTTTAGATTGTGATGATGTTGCTATGTCTAAATTTATAACATTTGCTGATAATCTTTTTGCAGCAATTTCAAATGTAGTCTGAGTTCGAGTACTGTTTTCAAAGAAGAGATTACAAACTGTTTTTCCTTGTAAGCATGTGTTGTCATTTAATTTGATATCTTTTTTCTCAAGAAATTTATCTGCGTCATTAAATATTTGTTCAATAATTTTTTTATCTAGTCCTTTAATTGATAAAAGGTGTTGAAGTTTTTTATTTTCACTTTGCTGTGGATTTTTCATCTTAAAACCTCTTGAAAATTTATATTGGAATTTTCATTATTATTATTTTGAAAAAAAGAGTCGAGTATGATCATTGCAGCAACTTGATCAACAACAATTTTTCTCTTCTTAAAATTTTTTTCAATTTTTTTTAATTCTAAATCAGCTTCGGAAGAAGTAAACCTTTCATCTATCATTATTATTGGAATACTGTATTTATTCCTTAATTTCATTGCAAATTTTTTTGCCAGCAAGCTCATTTTAGAAAGAGTTCCATCTTCATTTAATGGGTAACCTATAACCAGCTTAACTGGCTTCCAAGTTTTTAGTAACAATTCAATAAGTTTATATCTTTCTGTATTTTTGGGGGTATTTATAGTTTCTAATGGGTGAGAGCTTTTTGTAATACTGTTTCCAATTGCAACCCCAATTCTTTTTTCTCCAAAATCAAATGATAAAATATTGCCTTCCAAATTTTTTACTATTTTAATTTTGTCAATCATGGGAAGTGAGGATAAGAGATTGGCTTAAAAAAAAAGGGTTAGAACCCTTTTTAGAAAATATACAATTTAAATTATATTTTAATGTAATCAACACTTTATTTTATCATGGATACAAATAATATCTTACTAATTATTTTCAATAAATTCAGTAACTTGAAGCCCATAACCTATCATACTTGGCATTTTTCTTGGTGATGCTAGTAATTTCATTTTCTTTACGCCTATATCAACAAGGATTTGGGATCCAATTCCATAATTTCTTAAATCATTTGTATTGTCTGTAGGTGTATTGAAAGTTTCTAAAATATCAGAAATTTTATTTTGTGATTCTTGATAGTTAAGAAAGATAATTACTCCATTGGAAGACTTACTAATTTCTTCTAATGCCTTCAAAGGGGGCCATGAATGCTGTGTATTTTTATCAATAAAATCAAGGATGGATAAGGGAGCATGAACCCTAACTAATACATCATCTCCAGCCTTAATTTTTCCTTTTACTAAAGCCAAATGAGAGTTTTTGGATAATAAGTCAGAATAAAGCAAAAGCTGCATTTGTCCGTAGTCTGTATCAATTGTTTGTTCACTTATTTTTTGTATAAGTTTTTCTTTTCTACTTCTAAACTCTATTAAGTCAGCAATTGTTCCAATTTTTATCTTATGTTCTTTTGAAAACTTAATTAATTCTGGCAAGCGAGCCATACTGCCGTCTTCATTCAGTATCTCGCATATCACAGAAGCAGGCTCTAAGTTTGCAAGTTCTGCAAGATCACAACCAGCTTCGGTATGCCCTGCTCTATAAAGAACTCCACCTGGATGAGAAATTAATGGGAAAATGTGACCAGGCCTAACGATACTTTTATGATTTGCATTTTTTGATATAGCAGCCGTTATTGTTTTAGCTCTGTCGCTTGCTGAAATTCCGGTTGTAACTCCTGTAGCGGCTTCAATCGATACTGTAAAATTTGTGCCTAATTTTCCTTCATTCTCTTGCACCATTAAGGGTAACTTTAACTTTTTGCACCTTTCTTCAGTTAGAGTTAAACAAATTAAACCTCTTCCAAATTTAGACATAAAATTAATATGACTAGAGGTAGTAAATTCAGCTGCTAAAACTAAATCGCCTTCATTTTCTCTATCTTCATCATCGACCAAGATAACCATTTTTCCATTCTTAAGGTCTTCTATAATTTCTTCTGTTGTATTCATTTTGTTATGTTTTCTTTAAAATAGTTTCAACATACCTGGCAAGCATATCAACTTCAATATTCATTTTATTACCAATATTAAAATTTTTAAGTGTTGTATGTTCAAGTGTATATGGTATTAAATTAATTTTAAATGAGTTTTCTTGAACAGAATTAACTGTAAGGCTAACCCCATTAATTGATATTGATCCTTTTTCAGAGATATATTTCATAAGTTTTTTTGGTGGCTTAACTGTCCATTCCTCACTTCGACTCTTTATATCCTTCCTTGTTAATTTAGCTATTCCATCAATATGACCAAAAACAAAATGACCTGATATTTTACTATTTATCCTTAAGGAGCTTTCAAGATTGACCATTTCACCCACTCTAAGTTCTGAAATTCTTGATATTGTTTCATTTGAAAGATCAAAATACATAAAATTTTTATTAAACTTTTTAACTGTTAAACATATGCCATTAACAGAGATGCTATCCCCAAGTGATATATCATTTAAGCATGAAGATTGGTATTTAATTTTAATTTCAAAATCACCCTGTTTGCTATTAAGCGATGTGATTTGACCAACAGATTCAATTATTCCTGTAAACATGCCATAATTCTAGCAGAATGCTTCAGACCACAGTTTAAAAATAATATGATTACAAATTTTCTTAAAAATAATTTCTACGAATTCTGGATAGCTTTAAGATACACACGGCTAAAAAATAGAAATTTCATTTCTTTTATATCTTTAACAAGCATTATTGGGATTACTTTAGGAGTTATGGCTTTAATAGTAGTTCTTTCAGTTATGAATGGTTTTAAATCTGAATTACAAAGCAAGATATTAAGTGTTGCATCCGATATTGAGGTTGTTAAGATAGGTGCAAATCTAAAAGATTGGAGACAGTTGAAATCAAATCTTACAGATCTAGAAAATATATCAGCCATTGCCCCATTTACAAATAATCAAGCAATGCTATCCCTTGGTAAATATAATCGAGGAGTTATAGTTAGAGGAATTGAGCCTAGCGTAGAGCCGGAAGTAAGTGATTTAAATTTAAAAATTAAGGAAGGCAAGTTTAATCTTATTCCGGGTAAATATGAAATATTACTTGGTGTTGATATTGCTAGATATTTTGGATTATCTGTCGGGGATAAAATTTCTTTGATTAGCTCCCAAGCTAATTATTCACCAGTAGGTATGCTACCTCGCCTTAAACAATTCAAGATTAAAGGTATTTTTGAGGTTGGAATGTATGAATATGATGCTGGTTTAGTTTTAATTCATTTAAATGATGCACAGACTTTGTTTCAAATGGATACGAATATTTCTGGTCTTAGGGTTAAATTAAATGATTTAAATCAAACCAGAAAAACTGCATCATTAATGACAGGTACGTTTAAAAATTCTGATAATCTTGTTGTAACAGATTGGACTAGGCAACATGCAAATTTGTTTGCTGCAATCCAAATGGAAAAGAAAGTAATGTTTATTATCCTAACTTTAATCGTTGCTGTTGCTGCATTCAATATTGTCTCTACACTTGTTATGGGTGTTACTGAAAAAAAATCTGACATTGCAATTTTAAGAACCTTGGGAGCAACAAAAAAAAGTATTTTATTTGTTTTTATGTGGCAAGGAGTTTTAATTGGAATTGTTGGAACCTTCTTCGGCATACTATTGGGAACAACAATTTCATTAAATATTGATATTATTGTTCCTTTTATTGAGGGTATATTCGGTATTCAATTTTTATCAAAAGATATTTACTATATTTCTGTTTTGCCATCAAAACTTCTTTTAAATGATGTAATCTTTATAGGATCTATGAGTTTATTTTTATCTATTATTGCTACAATTTATCCAAGTATTAGAGCTACAAGAATTGAACCTGCAACTGCCTTAAAATATGAATAACCAAATAAAATTAAAAATCAATAAATTAACAAAATCTTTCCCTGGTTTAGACCAGCCTGTTCTTGATAATATTAATTTGACTGTTAAGGCTGCAGAGAGGATTGCGATAACAGGAGTTTCAGGTTCTGGAAAAAGCACTTTGCTGCATGTGATGGCAGGACTTGAAAAGCCTGATAATGGCCAAATTATGATACTAAATAAAGATTTAGCAACTTTAAAATCTAATGAGTTATGCATCTTAAGAAATAAAAATTTAGGATTTATATATCAATTCCATCACTTAATGCCTGATTTTACAGCTCTCGAGAATATAATGATGCCGTTTACAATAAGAGCAGGGCTATCTCAGAAACACAATGCTCAATTATCCTTAATTGTAAAAAAATTAGCACTCGAAAAAAGAATCAATCATTATCCTCATGAATTATCTGGCGGTGAAAGACAAAGGGTTTCTATTGCCAGAGCAATTATTACATCTCCAGATATTATTTTAGCTGATGAGCCAACGGGAAATTTAGATAATAAAAATGCCAATAAAGTCTTTGATATTTTTTTAGAGCTTGCAGAAGAGTTGGGAACATCTATTATCTTAGTAACTCATGATATTTCACTAGCAAAAAAAATGAGTAAAATTTACAATTTAACGCAGGGTAAAATTACGATGAGCTAGTATAATAATTACTTAATTACTTAATTATAAAAACGGGAGAGATATTAGTGTTGGATATTATTAACGCAGCAGGCTGGCCAATTTGGCCTTTAATTTTTGCTTCAATTATAGCTGTAGCCATTATATTTGAGAGGATTTGGGCATTAAGGTCGAACATTATCGCTCCTAAAAACTTGCTTTTAGAAGCTCAAAAAATGATAACAAAAGATGGTGTGAAGATAGAAGCCATTAAATCTTTACAAAACCATTCGATGCTAGGCGAAATTTTCGCAAGCGCATTAAATAATTATAATAGCCCTTCTGAAGTCATTAAAGAAGCTATTGAAGAAACAGGAAGAGCTGTTAATCATAAATTAGAAAGATACCTTTCTACATTAGGTACTATTGCGACAGTAGCTCCTTTGTTGGGTCTATTTGGCACTATCATCGGCATGGTTGAATTATTTAGCTCATTTACTAGTAGTGGTCATGATGTTGCTATTTTTGCACGTGGTATATCAATTGCTTTATATAATACTGCTGGAGGAATAGTCGTGGCTGTTCCAGCTATGATTGCTTATCGTTTTTTTAGATCAAAGATTGATAACCTAGTGATAGAAATGGAACAACAAGCAATTAAGTTAGTAGAGATTATTAATGGTAAGAGAAAGTAGGGGTATTTAAATGAACTTTCAAAAAGGCAAAAAAACTGATGAGTTAGAAATCAATTTTATCCCTTTAATTGATGTGTTGCTTGTTATTATTATTTTCTTGGTCGTAAGTACAACATTTGCACGTTTTAGCCAATTAAAAATTAATCTACCAACAGCAGAAGCAAGCATTGCTGATAACAATCCAGAGCATATCAATGTGACAATTAGTAAAGATGGCAAATATTCAATAAATGAAAAGATAATTAATGCCAAGACTGTAGCTGAATTAACTATAAAATTAAGAGAAATATCTGCCAGCAAAATAGATAGCCCATTAGTGATTAATGCAGATGCATTAGCTTCTCATCAATCGGTAATTAATGTTATGGAGGCTTCTCGGCAAGCTGGATTAACAAAAATTACATTTTCTACAAAAGTTAATTAAACAAAAAGTATCTATATTATTTATGTCGAAAGAACAAACGACTAAAGTTACCTTAACTGAATTTAAGAAAATCTATTCTAGGATTTTCAGTTACGCATTAAAGTATAAATGGACTTTATCTATTAGTATTTTGTCTTTAATTATTTTAGCCTTAACAAATACAGGCTTCCTTGCTTTAATAAAAAAAATAACAGATGAAGGTTTCGTCGAGCAAGCTTCAAATTCTTCTATCCTTCTTCCAATTGCATTAGTAATATTGATGACAATTAGAGCTCTATCTGGTTTTGTTTCAGGTTACTCAATGCGTTGGGTGTCAAGAAAAATTGTTGAAGACCTTCGTTTCGATGCCTTCAAAAGATTGATGGCTCTTCCGGTAACTTATTTCGATTCTCATGCATCAGGTAATATTGTATCGAAACTTACTTATGAAACAGAGCAATTGTCATTTGTTGCTACGAAAGTTGCATTAGAATCTATTAGGGAAAGTTTGACTATAGTTGGCATCGTTAGCTATATGCTTTATTTAGATTGGATGTTAACCCTTGTATTTGGATTAATGGCCCCATTAATGGCTTTTTACTTAAAGCTTGTATCACCTAAACTAAGGAAAGCTGGCAGCGAAGTTCAAACAACAATGGGCGATATGACAAGTGCATCAGAAGAAGCAATTTCTGGGCAACGTATTGTAAAAATTTTTGAATCAAGCTTTTTTGAATTTAAAAAATTTGCTGAAATAGTGATACGCAATAGAAAAATGCAAACAAAATTAGCTCAATTATCTGGTACAAATAGTTTTGTGATTGAGGTGCTAGCTTCAATTTCTCTTGCATTAGTTGTTTATTACTCAGTTGGTCGATTTACTCCAGGAGAATTTGCAGCATTTGTTGGTGGTTTATTGATGCTGATTTCACCAATAAAAAAACTAACAGGAATAAACGAACAAATTCAAATCGGAATTGCAGCTGCACTAAGTATCTTTAGTGTAATGGATGAGGAAAAAGAAGTTGATACTGGCAAAAATAAATTAAAAAAAATAACTGGTGATATTGAATTTAAAAATGTAACTTTTTCATATGAGAAAACAAAAAAATATGTACTTAAGAATATAAACCTTCAAATAAAGCCAGGTGAGAAAATAGCTTTAGTTGGTAAGTCTGGTGGAGGTAAAACTTCTCTTGTAAACTTAATCCCAAGATTTTATGATTTAGACTCTGGGTCCATATTGATTGATAAAACTAATATTACTGATATCAAGTTAAATGATTTAAGGCATCATTTGTCGCTTGTAAGCCAAGATACAATATTGTTTAACGATACAATTTATAACAATATTGCATATGGTAGCCTCAAAAATACTGACTCTAAAAAAGTTAAACAAGCAGCAAAAGCGGCAAATGCTTTAGAGTTTATAAATAAATTACCTGATGGATTTAATCACAAAATAGGCGATAGGGGAGTTCTATTATCCGGAGGGCAAAAACAAAGAATAGCTATTGCAAGAGCTATCTTAAAAAATGCTCCAATATTATTACTAGACGAAGCAACATCGGCTTTAGATCCAGAATCAGAAAAACTTGTTCAACAGGCATTAGATAATTTAATGAATGGACGAACATCCATTGTAATTGCACATAGATTAAGCACTGTGAGGAATGCTGATAGGATAGTTGTGATTAATGATGGAGAAATTCTAGAGGTTGGAACTCATGAAAAATTATTAAAATCAAAAAAATATTATTATCGATTATATCAAAAAGGGTTTAGTTAGGTTTGAGATCAATTCACGAGATTATGAATGCACAGTATTATGAAAAACCATCGTGGATTTTATTACTTCTTCCAATTAGCTTTATTTACTTCCTAATTATTTCTCTTAGAAGTTGGGCTTATAAGGTTGGCATTCTTAAAGTCATCAAAATGGATATACCTGTTGTTGTTATTGGAAATATAACTATGGGTGGAACAGGAAAGACCCCATTAGTTATCTGGCTGCTAGAGAAATTAATAAAATTAGGGATGAAGCCAGGTTTAATTTGTAGAGGGTATAACTCTAAAGCTAATTCCCCTCAAGAAGTTTTTACAATATCAGAAGTAAGCAATGTTGGTGATGAGTCATTGATGGTAAAACTTCGTTTAGATATCCCTGTTTTTGTGGGCAAAAACAAAGCGAAAGTAGGCAAGAGGCTATTAAAGTCTTACCCTAATGTTAATATTTTAATTTCTGATGATGGCCTGCAACATCTTCAGCTATCAAGAGATTTTGAAATAGTTGTTGTTGATGGTGTTAGACGTTTTGGAAATGAACATTTGATTCCGGCTGGCCCATTAAGGGAGAAGATTTCTAGAGTTGGAAAAGTAGATGCTTTAGTAATTAATGGAAGCACTAAAAAATCACTCTCTGAATCGAGAGTGGTTAGTCAGTATGAAATGGCGTGTCATGGAAATATTTTAATAAATTCTCTTTATAGTGACCGTATTTCAGATTTAAGTACCATTCGATATGAAAAAGAAATAATAGCAGTAACTGCAATTGGTAATCCAGAAAGATTTTTTGAGAAATTAACCAATAAAGGTTTAAAGTTTCAAAAAAAAATCTTCAATGACCATCATTTATTTAATGAGTGGGATTTTAAGGATTATGATGATATGACCATCATAATGACTGAAAAAGATGCTGTGAAGTGCAGAAGCTTTGTAAAAGAAAATTTTTGGTTTTTACCAATAGATGCAGTTGTTGATGAAAAACTATTTAAAAAATTAATAAAAAAATTAAGGATTTAATTAAATGGATAAAAAATTATTAGATATCCTCGTTTGCCCTGTTACTAAAGGACCACTTACTTATGATAAGAAAAAAAATGAGCTTATTTCAAAATCAGCAAAATTAGCTTATCGAATTGAGGAAGGCATACCTATTTTACTTGAAAGTGAAGCTAGAAAAATCTCTGGAAAAATATAAAATGAATTTCTATGTGGTTATACCTGCTAGATATGAAAGTACAAGGTTACCAGGCAAGCCATTAATTGATATCGCTGGAATTCCAATGGTTATAAGAACAGCAATTCAAGCAAGGGAAAGTGGGGCCCAACAAGTGGTAATTGCAACCGACGACCGAAGAATAAAAAAAACTGCAGAGGATTATGGATTTGAAGCTTTAATGACTGATAAAAATCATATTTCAGGAACAGATAGAGTTTTAGATGTTGCAAATCAAAAAGGGTGGCTTAGTGATGAGATTATCATTAATGTTCAAGGAGATGAGCCACTTATTGATCCAGAATTGATCAAGTTACTAGCTAATTCATTACAAAAGACTGATATTAACTATGTGAGTGCTTGTTCAAAATTTGAAAATTTTGATGAGTATTTAAATCCAAACAACGTAAAGGTCGTAATTAATCAGAATCAGATTGCTGTAGAATTTTATAGAGAATCACCAGTAAAAAATAAAAAAGATTGGAATTTACACGAACAATTTCATCATATTGGAATTTATGGCTATACAAAAAAATTATTAGATAAATTTTGTAACCTGCCTATTTCTAAATTGGAAGACTCTTTAAAACTTGAACAGTTCAGGGCCTTAGAAAATAATATATCACTGAGGGTGTTAAATTATAAGGGGAAAATCATCAGGGGTATAGATACCCTTGATGATTTAGTTTCAATTAGAAAGTATTTGAAAGATAAGTAAAAAACTATACTGCATCATCACCTTTTTCACCTGTTCGAATTCGGATAGCATCTTCAACATTCATAACAAATATTTTTCCATCACCAATTTTTCCAGTATGGGCAGTTTTGGTAATTGATGCTATTACCTTATCAACCATTTCATCAGCAACAACTATATCAAGTTTCACCTTTGGCAAAAAATCCACTATATATTCTGCGCCTCTATATAATTCTGTATGACCTTTTTGACGCCCAAATCCCTTAACTTCTGTAGCCGTAAGTCCCATAATTCCAAGTTCAGATAAAGACTCTCTGACTTCATCTAGTTTAAAAGGTTTTATGATGGCTTCAATTTTTTTCATTTATTTATTTCCTTTGGTTAAAATGGTTTGTATTTACTGGTAATCGGATAACGCCTATCTTTTCCAAAAGCTTTTGATGTTACTTTCGGTCCCGGTGCAGCTTGTCTTCTTTTAAATTCATTCATATGAATTAATTTTATAACTTTTTTTACAACTTGTGCTGAATACCCTTCATTAATTATCATTTTTATACTTTTATTTTTTTCAATATATAAATCTATTATGGCATCAAGAACTGCATAATCAGGTAAATTGTCTTGATCTGTTTGATTTTTAGAAAGCTCGGCAGTGGGAGGTCTTGTGATTATTCTTTTTGGAATAATTTCATTAAGGTCGTTTATTCTTTCCGCAATTTTATAGACCATAGTTTTTGGAACATCTTTTAAGACTGAGAACCCTCCAACCATATCTCCATAAACAGTCGAATACCCAACCGCAACCTCACTTTTATTACTTGTGGCTAACACTATTCCATTAAACTTATTCGCGTATGCCATTAGCAATACCCCACGAATCCTTGCCTGAATATTTTCTTCAGTAATATCATTTTTTAATCCTTTAAAGTCTTTAGCAAGTGACTCATTAAAAGTCTTCATGAGTGGCTCAATGGCATTAACTTTATATGTTACTCCTAAATTTTCTGCAAGAGTTTTTGCGTCCTCTAAGCTTGCTTTTGAGGTAAATGTACTTGGCATCATGATAGCGGTAATATTTTCTTTTTTGATAGCTTCGGATGCAATATATAGAACTACAGCTGAATCAATTCCACCTGATAATCCAATAAAAATTTTCTTAATAGAATTTTTCCTAAGATAATCCTTAACTGATAAAATCAGACCCTTTAACAAGATGTGGTGTCTATTGCTTGAGTTCCAGTTGGGCCCGATACTATCCCCTTGATGCCTTTGTCTAATATCTAAATCCAAGTTTTCAGTTAATTTTAAGTCTATTAATTTATTTTCGCACTCAAACTCCCCTAAAAAATCTATTAATCCTTCGGGGTTATGGAAAATAAAAGAACCACCATCAAACAGAAGGTCATCTTGGCCACCTACCAAATTTACATAAATAATTTTGCTTTTCCCTAAAGCTATAAATCTCTTTTCTAATTGACTAAATCTTCCTTTTTGCTTATCTATTTCATAAGGAGATGCATTGATACAAATTATATAGTCGACTTTTTTTGAGATTAACTCTTCTGCTGGTCCTGGAACCCATATATCTTCGCAAATGAGTAACCCAAATTTTTTACCTTTATGCGTAAAAGTTACAGACTTACTACCTGGATTAAAATACCTTTTTTCATCAAATACGCCATAATTTGGTAGAGTTTGTTTGTCATAAGTTTTCTCTATTTTTCCTTTATAAAGAATGGAAGCTGAATTAAATAATAATCCTTTTACATTTCTTGGGTGGCCAACAATTATTCTTAGTTTTGGAAATTTTTTTGCAATTTTAAGCAAGCTTTTATTGCATTCATCAACAAAATCATTGTTTAAAAGTAAGTCTTCGGGTGGATACCCACAGATACTCAATTCAGGAGTAATTAAAATTTCTGAATTTTTCCCCAGAGCAATTTTTGCATGCTTTACTATAAGCTTGTAATTGGCTTTAATATCACCAACGGTTGGGTTTATTTGAGCTAGGCTAATTTTCATATCTTATTAGTATTCCCCACCGGCATTCTTTATTAAATCAACTATTTTTTTATCTTTATTTTTTAATGCATAAACTAGAGCTGTTAAGCCATATTGGTCTTTAGCTTTTAAATTAATTTTCTCATTCACTAAAAGTTTTATTAATTTAAATGATTTGCTCTGGACAGCATAATGGATTAAATATGTACCTTCATTATCTTTATGATTTAAATTAGCTCCATGAAGTACGAGAACTTTTGCAGCTTTATATTTTTTATTATGTATAGCCCACATTAGAGCACTCCATTCTGACTTATCAGAAATATCAATTTTTACGCCTTTGTGAAGAAGAAGATTTATTACATTTTCAAACCCATTTGATGCCGCGTGAATTAGTGCTGTTTTGCCATACCTATCCTTTAGCTCAACTTTTGCACCATTATTAATCAATATGTCTATGGTTTCGATACTCCCACTTTTGCATGCCAACATTAATACAGTTAAGCCCGAACTATTCCTACTATTTGGATCAATACCTCCCTTAAGTAGTAAATCAATAGTTTTGTAATGTCCTGACGTTGCGGCTAATCCATAAGCAGACCAGCCATCTGGGTCTGTTATTTTTGGATCTGCTTTATTGTTAAGAAGGGCATTGACGGTTTCAGTATAATTTTTCTTTGCAGCGAACATTAGAGCAGTCCAGCCATCATTTTCTACCTTATTCACTTCTGCCCCCTGAGAAATTAAGTATTCAATTATCGCTACCTGATTTTTCCTTGATGCATACATTAGCGCATTAACCTTATCTTTATCTTCAGTGTTTGGATCGCCCCCACTTTGAATAATCGCTTTGACCGTATCAAGGTCACCTTTTGCAGATGCAGTGAGTAGGTATGGAATTTCTTCTGCATTCAGTTGAAAAATGTTACAAAAGACAGAAATAAATAAGATGTATAAAATTTTTTTCATTATTTAGCTTTGTTTATTTAATACTTGAGCCATTACTTGACCCATCGTCGCTGGCGACTCAGAAATCCAAACGCCAGATTTTTCTAAACTATTAATTTTATCGATAGCTTTTCCAGAGTTGCCAGATATGATCGCACCAGCATGCCCCATTCTTTTACCTTTTGGGGCTGTCAAACCTGCTATATATGCGACAACAGGTTTCTTTACGTTACTACTAATAAATTCTGCAGCAAGCTCTTCATCTGAGCCCCCAATTTCACCCACCATAATAATTCCCTTGGTTCCAGGGTCTTCTTCAAACATCTGTAAACACTCTATAAAATTAAGACCTTTTATAGGATCTCCACCAATACCTACGCAAGTTGTTTGCCCTAGGCCATTTAATGAAGTTTGATGAACAGCCTCATAGGTTAATGTACCAGACCTTGATACAATTCCAATTACTCCAGGCTTGTGAATCTCGCCTGGCATAATACCAATTTTGCATTCATTTGGGGTAATGATACCTGGACAATTAGGACCAACAAGAATGGAGTTATTTGATTGGATTCTCTGTTTTACTTTTAACATATCCATTACTGGGATACCCTCAGTGATACAAACAATAATTTCAATACCTGCTTCACTTGCTTCAATAATAGATTCTGCAGCAAACTTCGGTGGGACATAAATCATTGTTGCATTTGCATCCGTTTCGTCAACTGCTTCTTTCACACTGTTAAAAACAGGTAAATCAAGATGCGTTTGACCCCCTTTACCAGGAGTAACTCCCCCAACAATATTAGTCCCATATTTGATAGATTGATCACTATGAAATGTACCTTGCTTGCCTGTAAATCCTTGGCAAATTACTTTGGTATTTTTATTTATTAGAATAGACATTTATTTTTTTAAAGTAGTTAATTCAACTGATCTTTTCGCTGCATCCGTTAAGCTATCAGCAGAAATAATATTTAGATTACTTTTTTTTAGAATTTCTTTTCCTAGGTCAACATTTGTTCCTTCTAGGCGAACTACAATTGGAATTTTGACACCTACATCTTTAACAGCAGATATAATTCCTTCAGCGATGATATCGCATCTCATAATTCCCCCAAAAATATTAACTAAAACAACTTCAACATTTTTGTCAGAAAGCAAAATTTTAAAAGCATTGCTCACAGTTTCTGATGTTGCACCACCACCTACATCAAGAAAGTTTGCAGGAAACCCACCAGAAAGCTTAATTAAATCCATTGTGGCCATAGCCAATCCTGCACCATTTACCATGCACCCAATATTGCCCTCTAAAGCAATATAGCTTAATCCACTATGAAAAGCTTCTGATTCCTTTTTATCAATTTGGAGCCAGTCATATGATTCACTAATTTCTGGATGACGAAATCTGGCATTATCATCTAAGCTTATTTTACAATCTACAGCAACAATTTCATCATCATCTGAAATAACTAATGGGTTGATTTCAAGAAGAGACAAGTCTGAATTTTTAAATAATTTAAAACAAGTAGTGAGAAATTTTTCGAACTCATTAAATAGTTTTTTTTCTAAGCCAAGCCCAATAGCTAAATTATTAATTTGATCTGTAGTTAATTCTATATTGGTTTTGCAATATTCTTTAGTAATAGAATTTGGCTTTTTATTAGCTATTTCCTCTATATCCATACCACCAGATCTTGATGTGATTACAACTATAGATTCTAATTGTCTATCTATTAGGATTGAAAAGTACATTTCTTTTTTTATAGAAATGGTTTGTTCAATTAATAGCTTATTAACTGGTTGTCCATGAGGCTTATTTTGTTCTGTTATGAGATTTTTGCCAATAATGATAGAAGCAAATTCTTTTGCTTCCTGAGGTGTTTGGACTATCTTGATACCACCAGCCTTGCCTCTTCCACCTGCATGTATTTGAGCTTTGACTGCTAAGCTTGAGTTAAATTTCTGAGCAATCGAAAAAGTTTCATCGACACTATTTGAAATTTGGCTTTTAGGAATATTTATTCCATTAGCCTTAAGCAATTCTTTAGACTGGTATTCATGAAGATTCATTTAAATTCTTTAAACTAATTACTGATTTCAATATGATATCAGAATGCTTAATTGATTTTATAGAATGTACACAAAGCTTTCATCTAAAAATATTATTTTAAAGGATATATTGTGACTGTTCCTGCTTTCATATCAGGAATGATTAAATGATTTTTATCTTTACTTAATGCAATATCGGCAGCAGCCTTAAAGCCTCCTAGGATTACTTTTGATTTACCATTTTTAAATTCATATATTTTCCCTTCTTTCCAGCTACTTATGTATATTGTTCCATTTTTGATTGCCAAACCATCACCACCTGGAAAGCCTTCTCCTAATTTTTTTATTTTTTTAGTCTTAGTATCTGCTTCAAATAACTCCCCACCCCAATCAACTAATAAGAGCTTATTATTTCCTATAGGAAGCACTCCATTAGGTGCTTTGTTATTTTCTGTTGTCTCGTCAAAAAGAACAGTAATATCACCAGCTAAATTCATTTTAAAAACAATCCCACCTGTTTCAAAATTACTAGTGTCTGTAATATAGAAATTTCCATCAGAATCTACATCAATGTCATTAAGGAAAACAGGGGTTTTTGGAAAAGCCATTGTCGAGCCAAATACTGACCATGTCCCATCAGTTTTAACCTCGATTATTACATCTCTATCAGTTACATATAGATTTTCTTTATAAAAGACTATACCTTTAGGGTCATAGAGGCCTGTTGCGAATGGAGTGATATTTCCTTTTTTATCAATTTTACTTATTTTTCCATCGCCATCTTTATCCTTTTCCCCTATTTCAGAAACATAGATAGAGCCATCCGGACCTTCTGCAACAGATTCTGGCATAATAAGTCCTTCATATCTCACTTCATGAGCAAAACTTAAATTTGTTATACCCATTAAAATTATTAATACTATTGTTAATTTTTTCATTATTTACCTTTTATTAAATTTAAATTTTTTTTTATTTGCTAAGTTTCCATAATTTAGATCTAGGACTATCACTCACAAGATAAATATTACCTTGATCATCAATTTCAAAGTCTCTAATACGCCCAATTTTATCTTTAATGATAATCTCCTCGCCTACGATAGTATTATTTTCATAATCTAATCTAATAAGACTTTGGCCATTTAGTGAGGATACGATTAAATCTCCCTGCCATTCCGGAAATTCATCACCCTCGTAGAACTGAATACTGCTAATTGCCATTGAAGGAACCCAGGTTATAACTGGTTTATCATATTCTTTTTTAAATGGAGTATTTCCAATACTAAATCCAGAATACTCCTTCCCCCCCCAAGCAATGTCTTTCCAGCCATAATTTGCTCCAGCCTTCACCTTGCCTATATGGTCACCACCTCTAGGGCCATGATTTGAGAAATAAACCTCTCCATCGTGAGGTGAAATTGTCATACCTTGAGGATTTCTAACACCAATGGTATAGATTTCAGCCAGCCATGTATTCTTACCTAAAAATTTGGGGTTATCTTTAGGTATCTCCCCATTAGTTTTAATACGAATTATGCTTCCTGGGTGTTTGGTAGGGTCTTGTGCAATCATCCCTTGACCACGCTCTCCAAAACTTGCAAAGAGCATACCATCTTTAATAGAGATTCTTGAGCCAAAATGTTTATTGGTTGGAAGTTTAGGTTCAGCGATTAATAAAACTTCAAGACCTATAATTTGATCATTTTTTAACTTACCTCTTGCAATGGCAGTACCCCAACTCTTCCTTGGTTTTTGATCAATGTGTAGCTCTTTGAAATCATGACTGTAGGTGAAGTAAATATAATCATCTTGATTATTGAAGTAGGCATCTAAAAGACCTCCTTGAGCGCTCCCTCCATCGTAACTAATATGTTGAATTTCATGCTTAATTGCTTGTTTTTTACCGTTACTTATATTGATTTTGTATACACCACCACTCTTTTCTGTAACAACTAGATGTTTATTATCGATAAATGTTAATGCCCAAGGATGGTCAAGCTCTTTGGCAATTTCATCTAATTTGAATTTGGTTTTAGTTAGACCATATTTCTTATAATTACTAAAATCCTCTTCCGAGTTCACAGCGGATACACCCAGAAAAATTAAAAAGAATATGGATGTAATAATTTTCATCTTCATTCTCGGCTCCTTTTCTTGGAGGCGCGTGCTGGAATCGAACCAACGTCTAAGACTTTGCAAGCCTCCGCATGACCATTCTGCTACCGCGCCAATTTTTCATAATAAATAAGTACGAAAAAAAAGCCAATTATATTTAAATTAGCTTTTTTCATTATACTTTTTTCTAAAATTAATTTAGAAGCATCTTTTTTCTTTACAACCCTCATCTTTAAAGCCAATAGATAATAGGTATTCTGCCATATTAACTTTACCATCTTCTTTTAATGCTCTTATTATTGAAACATCACCTTTAAGTTTTTTAGTTTTATCAATTCCAATTTTAACCAAATAATCGACCATCGGCTTACTTCCATTAAATGCTGCGTGATGAAGTGCATTAAATCTGGTGATTGGATGAGTGTAAGTTATATTAGCTCCCTTAGTTACTAAATACTTCATCACTTCTAATTGATTTTTTGCTGCTGTCATAAGGAATGGTGTCCATGCAAAATAACTGTCATCAATTTTTACATCGGTTGTTTCAACATATCTTTTTACGGTTTTGATGTCCCCTTCATTAACGGCCCCAGTAAATTCAAGTTCTTGATCATCATTAAGGGCTAATGCATTTAACGAGAATAGGGCAACAGATATTGCAAGTAGACTAGATAATGCTTTCATAATATTTCCTTCATAATTTAAATAAAAAATTTATTTGCGTTGGCAAACATTCTATACCAAGGACCAAAAGTTTCCCATTTATTTGGGTGCCAAGAATTTTGATCAGTCCTGAATACTCTCTCAGGGTGAGGCATCATTATTGATACTCTCCCATCCAGACTCGTCAAACCAGTTATTCCGTAGGAAGAGCCATTAGGATTCATTGGGTACGTTAAAGTTCCCTTATGGTAGTTATCTACATATTTTAATGATATTAAATTAGCTGATAGATTTAGATTTAGATGTTCTTCATTAGCAAACTTAACCTGACCCTCTCCATGTGAAACAACAATAGGCAAAATACTCCCTATCATTTCATCAAAAAATAAAGAATTACTTTTTGCAATCTCGACCATTACAAATCGTGCTTCAAACTGTTCGGACTCATTCTTAATAAACTTGGGCCATAAATTTGCCCCTGGGATTATTTCTTTGATGTTACTCATCATTTGACACCCATTACATACACCTAGTGCAATAGTGTCTTTTCTTTCAAAAAATTCTTGGAATTCATCACGTAATTTATTATTAAAAAGTATCGATTTTGCCCAACCTTCTCCGGCACCTAATACATCACCAAAAGAAAAGCCTCCGCACGCAGCGAGCCCATTAAAATCTTTTAAACTTTTTTGTCCGCTTAGGATGTCAGACATGTGAACATCATGTGCTTCAAAACCTGCATAATTAAAAGCTGCTGCCATTTCACTATGACCATTAATTCCTTGCTCTCTTAGAATGGCAATTTTTGGCACCAATGTAGATATATTAATTTTTGACGGTATTTCAAAATTAATTTTAGGATTAATGCCAGGATTAGAGTCATCTAAAATAAGGCTAAATTCTTCTGCTGCTGACTTAGGGTTGTCTCTAATAGATTGAATTCTAAAACTAGTTTCTGCCCAAGTTTGTTGAAGTTTTGCCCTTGTTGAAGAGTAAATTAATGATGCATTATTCAGAATTGAAATTTTATGATCAATTGTTGGGGTTCCAATAATCGTTATAGAAAGACCCAGTTCTTTTGTTAGATATTCTTGAATAAATACTATATCTTTACTAGGTACTTGAATTACAGCACCTAGTTCTTCATTTAATAAAAATTCAATAATAGAACCTTTAACTTCTAATTCTAATTTAACGCCACAGTGTCCTGCAAATGCCATTTCAAGAACAGTAACAATTAGCCCCCCATCGGATCGGTCATGGTAAGCCAGTATCTTATTTTCTTTATTTAAAAACTGAATACCTTTAAAGAAATTTTTAATTAATTTAGGATTATCTAGATCCGGGACGTCGAAATTAGTTATATTATTTACCAGATTATAACTAGATCCACCCATCCTATTTTTCCCAACACCTAGATCAACTAAAATTAATACACTTTCAGTATCTAAGATTAATTGGGGCGTGAGTGTTTTATTAATATCGTAAGACTCACTAAATGCAGTAACGACAAGTGAAAGGGGGGAGGTAACAGTTTTAACTTCATCATCACCCCAAGTTGTTTGCATCGACATAGAATCTTTTCCTACTGGGATACTAATACCCAGAGCAGGACATAATTCCATACCAATAGCTTTTACAGCATTAAATAATTCATGGTCTTCATGATCACTTCCAGATGCTGCCATCCAATTAGCGGATAACTTAATTAGACTAATATCCTCGATAGCACTTGCTGCAATATTCGTTAGTGCCTCGGATACGGCCATTCTTGCAGATGCTGCTCCATTAGTTAGAGCAATAGGGGCTTTTTCACCTATTGCAAAAGCTTCACCTGTTATTGAATCAAATGTGCTTTTTGTTACAGCAACATCTGAAACTGGCACTTGCCATGGCCCCACCATCTGATCTTGGGCAATCAAGCCAGTAACTGATCGATCCCCTATTGAGATTAGAAAACTTTTACTTGAAACACTTGGGTATTTTAGAACTTCACTAATTGCATCTTCAAGAGGGGAATTAAAGACTTCTTTTTTGATATCCAAGCTAAATGTTGAATTAATTTTTTTTATAAGCTTAGGAGGTTTGCCTAATAGTACATCAAGATCCATGGTGACAATGTCTTCTTTTAGAAGGCTATCTTCAACCTTAAGGTTTTTTCCTGAGGTAGTTCTTCCAACAACCCTAAAAGGGCATCTTTCTCTTTTACAAATTTCAGAAAAATTTTCTAAATCTTTTTCATCAATAGCTAATACATATCTCTCTTGAGCTTCATTAGACCAAATTTCTTTAGGTGACATTCCTAACTCTTCATTATCTATAGAGCGAATATTCATAATCGCGCCCATACCACCATCATTAATTAGTTCAGGGAAGGCATTTGATAGCCCACCAGCACCAACGTCATGAATACTTAATATTGGATTCTTATTTGCGCGTTGCCAACAACGATCAATTACTTCTTGGGCACGTCTTTGTAATTCAGGATTTCCACGTTGTACTGAGGCAAAATCAAGATTTTCTTTGTTTGAACCTGTTTTCATGCTGGAGGCTGCTCCACCCCCTAAACCAATTAACATTGCAGGACCGCCTAGTTGAATAAGTAAATTACCATCCTTTAATTGCTTTTTGTGTGTGTGACTACCACTAATACTTCCAATACCACCAGCAAGCATTATTGGCTTATGGTAGCCGAATTTCTTATCCTGAATTTGATATTCTAAAGTTCTAAAATAACCCAAAATATTTGGCCTTCCAAATTCATTATTATAGGTAGCAGCACCAATTGGACCATCAATCATAATCTGTAAAGACGAAGCAATTCTATCTGGCTTGCCGATATTATTTTTTTCCCATGCTTGAATAAAGTTAGGAATTCTTAAATTAGATACAGAAAATCCAGCTAAACCAGCTTTAGGTTTTGATCCTCTACCTGTTGCTCCTTCATCACGAATTTCGCCACCTGCTCCTGTAGCTGCACCAGAAAAAGGGGAGATTGCAGTGGGATGATTGTGTGTTTCAACTTTCATTAAATAATGAGTAAGCTCGCTATTATCTAAATAAAGCCCATTAATGTCAGGATAAAATCTTTTAATTATTGACCCTTCAATAATAGAAGAATTATCTGAATAAGCGACAATAGTTTTTTTGGGTGAAATTTTGTGTGTATTACGAATCATAGAGAATAATGATTCCGACTGCTCTTTGCCATCTATAATCCAACTCGCATTAAATATTTTATGACGACAATGTTCCGAATTAGCTTGAGCAAACATCATCAATTCTGCATCACTTGGATTCCTATTTTCAGACGAAAAGTATTTAAATAAGTAATCTATTTCGTCATTTGACAAAGCTAGTCCTTCTGACTTGTTAAAGCTTTGTAATTCAGAAATACCTTTATCATTAATATTTATATGATTTAAAGGTTTTGGCGCGTGATGAATAAAAAGTTTATTGATATCATCTTGATTAAGGAAAATTGATTCAGTCATACGATCATAAAATAATTGACCTAACCCTTTTTTCTCACTTTGAGATAGGAATTTTCCAGAGCCTTTCATAAAAGAAATAGTTTTAAGTCTTTCTATTCTTAAAATATCAATTCCACAATTCTGTATGATATCTGATGCCCTTGAGCTCCAAGGTGAAATTGTCCCAATTCTAGGGCCAATGAAAATGGTATTTTCAGGCACTAATACTTCTTTAATGTCTTCACCATATGTCAATATTTGGTTAAGACTGTTTTGGTCTTTCGATGATAGCTGCTCTTTGCTTTCTACTACATGAAGATATGACGAGGTAAGACCTTTAATATCAAATGAAGATTCTTTCGCTTCTTTTAATAAGTCTGATTTTCTAAATTCTGAATAAATTCTAGAGCCATAGAAGGAGCTGATAATATTTTTTTGCATTTTATGTGATTATAGTTGAGATTTTTATTTACCTAAATATTTTTAAGCAATTAAAAGCAAATAATTTATTGTAATAAGAATCATTCCCATTTAGAATATCATTCCTAGAAAAATTTTAATAACAATTTTAAGAATTAAATATGAATGAATTCATTATTGTATTTCGCGAAAGCCTTGAAGCTTGCTTAATAATCGGAATAATCTATATATTATTAGAAAAAAATAATTTAAAAAAAGAATTAAGACAGGTATGGCTTGGGGTTTTTTCAGCGATAGTTGCAAGCATTATTGTTGCCATTTCATTAAATTATATAAAGGAATCTATAGGCAACGAATCTATCAGCGCTCTGTTTGAAGGTATTAGTATGTATATTACTGCAGGACTATTGTGGTACGTAATTTTCTGGCTTTCTAAACATGTTAGCCAAAGAGATGGCATGGAGAAGAAAACTAATCAGGCTATTGCTGCATCAGGGTGGGGTATATTTTTATTAGTTTTTTTTGCAATCCTTCGAGAAGGATTTGAAACAGCCTTATTTCTTCTAGGAAGTTTTTCTATGTCAGGAGCTTTTTCTTATATCGGATTTTTTGCAGGATTGAGTCTTGCACTATTAATTGGCTATGGAATTGTTATTCAGGGAAGAAAGATAAATTTACGTTTATTTTTTCAAGGAACAACGCTTATGTTGGCAATATTTGCTTCGGGTATGGTTGCTTTTGGCACTCATGAAGTTGAAGAATTTATTGTAAAAGGAGATCGCCTAGAATGGGTTGGATTGCAAGATGAGACACAAATTACAAGAGCATGGGATATATTAAAACCAACTTCAGAATTGCAAGAAGGGGTTAACTCTAATATGTATTCATATAATATGAATAATAAAAATATGTATACTCATATTCTGCATGACAAAGGTAGGGTTGGTGTCTTTTTAAAAGGATTTATTGGCTATAACAGCAACCCCAATTGGGTGGAAGTCTTTCTTTGGCTGATATCTTTGTTTTTTGGTGTCGGCATGTGGCGAAAATTTTATTTTAAAAGAAATTAAAATATTTATTAAGGACAAAATACTATTAAAAATTTATTATTAATTGCTTTATTTTCTCTAATTGGATGTTCAAACCAAGGACAGGATGAGCCTACACCTAAAGTTCTTATAGATGATCATGAGTATTTAACTCAAATTAGCTTAGTTAAGGGGCATCTTTTAGTTGGGGTCGAGCTTTATAAAAATGAATACTTTGAAAATGCTAAAAGACATATGAAGCATCCTAAAAGCGAATTATATGCTGGATTAATCCCAACCTTTGAAGCTAAAAGTGCTAATGGTTTCGCCTCTGAGTTAGAGGTTCTAGCTCTGTCAGTTGAAAATAACGAAGAATTAAGTATTGTTTCCAAGAACTATAAAGGGTTATTAGAGGCAATTAACCAAAATGAAATTTATGTAGAGAGCAAAAGTAATATATTTGAGAATAAGGTTTTATTAGTAAAATCGTTATTGGAGATTGCTGCTGAAGAATATGCGATTGGTATTGTAGATGGGAATATCGAAAACAAATTTGAATATCAAGATGCTCTAGGATTTACAACCGTTGCAAAAAATATTCTTAAAAATGCTAATTCATTAAGCTCATCAGAAGGCGTGAAGAGAAATAAAATAATAGAAATAATAGAAAACCTTTCTCCATTATGGCCATCACTTGTTCCAACAGAGAAAATTAATGGTGATGCAGTTAAAATCTTAACTGCAGTTAGTAAAATTAATTCTCTCTAAGCGAGCATTAATTTTCTTTTTTAATGTCTGCAGTAAGTCTTAATTCGTCGAGATATTTTTTTAATTTTGATTTTTGTAGCATCATTTTTATATCATCAATCTTTTCATCTAAGGGTGGAGGAAGGCTTGGTTTAATTTCATTTAGTTGAATAATGTGCCATCCAAATTGACTTTGAATTGGAGCATCCGTAACTTCACTAACAGCCATTTTTTTGATAGCGTTAGAAAAAGATTCAACCATATCATCAGCAGAAAACCAACCTAAATCACCCCCACTACTTTTTGATTCTTTATCAATTGAATTCAGATTCGCTAATTCTTTAAAATCAGCACCTTTTTTTAAACTTTTAATTATGCCGTTTGCTTTTTCTTTAGTGCTTACTAAAATATGACTCGCCTTATAATCAGTTTTATTAAAACCACTTACAAGCCTGTCATAAGATTTTTTAATTTCATTTTTGGTAATTTTATTTTCTTTAATAAAATTTTGAAGGTAAGTAGTGTAGATTAACTCCTTAAAAGCTAATTCTGATTTCGAAAGAAAATCTGCTTGACTAGTCAAACCTTCTTTTTTAGCTTGTTGATATATTAATTCAAGATCTATAAGGCGTTTTACGATATTCTTTTCCATATCATCGGTTATTTCTATGCCCTCTTTCATAACTTCATTTTTTATGAATTGAATAAGATTTTTATTAATTAGTTCATCATTCACCCGAACTTCTTTTTCTTCAGAAAATGTTAAATTTGTAAAACTAAAAATATATAAACAACAAAGTATTTTTTTTATCATTCTTATTCTTCCTCTTTGGTAATAGCTTTAATACTTAAAGCATGAATTGTATTTGGAAATAAATCACCTAAGGCTTCATATATCATCCTGTGTCTCTCCATTCTTGTTTTTCCAGAGAATTTTTCACTAACAATTTTAATATTAAAATGACTACCACCATTATTTCCAGAATGGCCTCTATGTAATTCACTTTCATTATTCAAAACAAATGATGTTGAATTTAAGAAAGCTAGTCGTTTTTTTATTTCTTCTTCAAGCATTTAAGGTAAACTTTTTTTAAATGGTTTCACTTCAATTTTTTCGTAAACACCGCATCGAACAAAAGGATCTTCATCGGCCCATTTTTTTGCATCAATCAAGGAATCAAACTCTGCGACAATTAAGCTACCTGAAAATCCATTAGGCCCTGGATTACTTGAATCAATAGCTGGTAGTGGCCCTGCTAATAGAAGCCTTCCCTCATCTAGTAAATGCTGGAGTCTTTTTAAATGCTGAGGCCGATTAGCCAACCTTTTATCTAAGCTCTTCTTAACATCTGTTGCATATATTGAATACCACATATTAGCTCTTATTGACTTTAGCAATATATATAGTGATTGAAATTATATAAAGAAAGAGTAGTGCAGTCATTCCAAATAATTTAAAATTAACCCAAGTATCTTCGCTGAAATTCTGAGCAATATAAATATTTAGAAATCCAAGAAATATAAAAAATAATGCTGTTGACCAGGATAAATTTTGCCAGTATTCCTTTTTAAGCTCGACTTGACTACCTAGAGATATTTGTATCAAATTTTTATTATAGAATTTATTAGCAACTAATATTACCAAGCCAAAAACCCAATAGATAATTGATGGTTTCCACATAATAAAAACATTGCTTTGAAAGAAAAGGGTCATACCTCCAAATACAGTTATTACAATTGCTGTAAAAATAATCATTTTCTCAATCTTCTTTTTAAATAGATACAAAAGTATTATTTGAATGTAGGTAGAAGCCATTAGAACTGCAGTAGCAACATAAATATCGTATATTTTATAAAAAATAAAGAATAGTACAACCGGAAATAAATCAAATAAGAATTTCATGTTTAAAAGTTTACCTATACCCATTAAAGAATTGCTAATATAATCTATGCTAGCTAATGATTACTCCAAACATAGATCTTCATTCACATTCTACTATATCTGACGGACTTTTGACGCCATCAGAATTAGTTTCTTATGCCTCAGAAAGAGAAGTTCAGGTTTTAGCGTTAACTGATCATGATGATATTGCTGGGCTAGAGGAAGCTAGGTTAATGGCTCAAAAATTAAATATAATTTTTATTAATGGAGTTGAGATTTCAGTCACTTGGAGAAAAAGAACTCTTCATATTATTGGCCTTAATTTTGATGAATCGAATATAAACCTTATCAATGGCTTAAAAAATATACGTGTAGGACGTGAAAAAAGAGCGGAAGGGATGGCACATAGTTTGGGCATGGCATCGATATTTAATGCATTAGAAGGCGCTAAGAAGTTTACTAAACACAGTACTATAGGAAGGATTCATTTTGCTCATTTTTTAGTTTCTCAAGGACATGCAAAGGATATTAAGCATGTGTTTAAGAAATTTTTAACTCCAGGTAAGCCAGGTTATGTAGATCATGAATGGGCTTCATTAGAAGATGCAGTCACGTGGATTAAAGATGCAGGAGGAGATGCAGTGATTGCTCATCCGGGTAGATATGATATGGGAAAAAAATTATATCCGTCACTTTTGACTGATTTTAAAAATTTTGGGGGAACTGGGATCGAAGTGATGTCCGGAAGTCAGGATCCATCTCAATCAAATTATTTTGCGGAATTAGCTGAAGAGTACAATTTGTTTGCTTCATGTGGCTCTGATTTTCATGGCCCTGGTATTTCTCATAGAGCAATTGGTTTTGCTAGGGAGCTGCCTGAACAATGCAAACCTATTTGGTCTAAATGGCCGAATGTGATAAATGATATCCATTAAAGACAAACATAATTTTTTAATGACATTTTATAGACCCTTATAGATAACGATGGATAATAGATTATTTCCCTCGCTCCCCGCCATTATTTATAACAATATAAAGTATAATTTTATTTAAATAAAATATTGAGATAATATTAGAATGAGCGAAAAAAATCAGAATAATCAAAAAAGAGTTCTTACTGGTATTACTACAAGTGGAATACCACATTTAGGCAATCTGTCAGGAGCTGTTCTTCCGGCGATCGAAGCTAGTAAAGAAAAAAGCGTTTCAAGCTTTTTATTTTTAGCAGACTATCATTCATTAATAAAAAATATAAATCCAGAATTAACGCATTCATCTAGCTTTGAAATTGCCGCTTGTTGGTTGGCTTGTGGATTAAACCCTGAACAAGTTACTTTTTACAGGCAATCAGATGTGCCTCATATTTTTGAACTAACATGGATCCTTAATTGCTTAGCTGCAAAGGGTTTGATGAATAGAGCGCACGCATACAAAGCAGCTGTTGCAGAAAATGATAATGTAGTTGATCCTGATAAAGGAATTACTATGGGGCTTTATAACTACCCTATTTTAATGGCAGCTGATATTTTAATGTTCAAGGCTGATATAGTCCCAGTAGGACAAGATCAAAAACAACATATAGAAATGACAAGAGATATAGCTCATAGATTTAATCATCATTATGGAGATATTTTTTCAATTCCAGAAGCAATGATTGATGAAAAAAAAGGAATAATACCAGGTAATGATGGAAGAAAAATGAGTAAAAGTTATAATAATACTATTCCTATTTTTGATACTTCAAAAAAATTAAGAAAAGCAATAATGAAAATTAAAACTAACTCACTTGAGCCTGGAGTTCCAAAAGATTCGACTGATTGTTCGGTGTTTAAAATTTTTCAAGCATTTGGAAGTGAAGATGAGATTCTTAATTTAAATAAAAAATATGAGAATGGAATAGCTTGGGGCGAAGCTAAGGAAGAATTATTTAATTTGCTTGATGAAAAAATTAAACCTTTTAGAAGTGAATATGAGAAAATTACTCAAGATAAAAGTTATATTGAAAAAACGCTTAGGGAAGGAGCTCAAAAAGCATTGAGTATATCAACACCTGTAATTGAAGAAATTAGAAAAGCAATAGGTATAAAAGAGTTTAAATAAATGAACAAAATATTTGTAGAATAGGGGTACATGGAAGAGTTAACACTAATTCAAAAAATAACTGCTTATGCAATACCTATTATCTTCGCAATTACAGTTCATGAGGCAGCGCATGGGTATGCTGCAAAATATTTTGGAGATATGACAGCTCATTATTTAGGCCGTATAAGTTTGAACCCACTTAAGCATATTGATCCAGTTGGGACAATTATACTACCAGCAGTAACAATTATGTTGGGAGGTATATTATTTGGCTGGGCAAAGCCTGTGCCGGTAAATTTTTCGAATTTACGAAATCCAAAAAAAAATATGATGTGGGTGGCTTTGGCAGGACCATTTTCTAATTTATTAATGGCTATCTTTTGGACATTTGTATTTGCGAGGTTACAATTCTTTCCAGAAAATTCAATAATATTTTTATCTGCTATGTGTTTAGCAGGAATTCAGATAAACCTTATTTTAATGGTGTTAAATTTACTGCCAATTCCTCCATTAGATGGTGGAAGGGTTGCGGTTAGTTTATTGCCTTACCCATGGTCAAGTTATGTAGAAAATTTAGAAAGGTATGGGTTATTTATAATAATATTTTTACTTTTTTCTGGCGTTCTCGGTAGTATATTATTTCCACTAATAAATATAAGTAAAAGTATTATTTTTACTATATTTGGTTAAATAGGATAACGTTTAAAAATGGCAATAGAAAGAATAGTTTCTGGCATCAAACCAACTTTAAATCTATTTAATAATGAATATGATTTAAAGCTTTCTAATTGGATCAGCATGCAACACGAAAGTGAATGTTTATTTTTTGTTGCTGATTTACATTCTTTGGTTACAAGAAATGCTAAGCCAGAATTAATTGAAAAAACTACTGAAAAAATGATTATTGATTGGTTAGCGTGTGGCTTAGATCCTGCCCAAGCGACTATATTTATTCAATCTAAAATTCCAGAACATACAGAAATTTTTACATTATTATCAATGATTACTCCAATAAATTGGTTTAGTAAGATAAATAATTTAGAAGATGGAGAAAAAAAGACTTTAACTTTAGGTAATTTAGGTCAAGATTTAATGCAAAGTACAGATGTTTTACTTTACAGGGCTACTCAAATATCAGGAGCTAAGAATCAAATACCATTTGTTAAATTAACCTCAAATATTGTCAAAGAATTTAATAATTTATATGGGAAAGATATTGGCTATCAAGAGAAAGCTGAACTAGCTATAAAGAAGCTTGGAACAAAGAAGAGTCATTTATATGAAGAATTGCGAGCTTCGTATTTGTCAAAAGGTGATGAACAAGTTTTAGAATCTGCTCAATCACTTATTGAAGATCAACAGGGTTTAAGTCTCGGCGATAAAGAGAGGCTTCTTGGGTATTTAGAAGGTGGAGGCAAAATGATACTTATAGAGCCAGAATTTAAATTGATAAATAAGGAATCTAATACTATTTTATTTAATAGAGAATCTAAAGCTTATAAAGATAAATTACAGCAGTATAAAGATAGTCCAGATTTAATTAGAAGTGTTGCAGCGGATGGTTGCGAAAAGGCAAGAAAAATTGCTAAAGATACAATGAGAGAGGTACGTGAAGAAATGGGAATAGATTTCTAATGACTGTCAGCATAAAAAATTTAGCTAAGGTTTATGGCGAAGAAATAGAATTACTCCCTCAAGATTTGTATATTCCACCTGATGCTCTAGAGGTCTACCTTGATTCATTTGAAGGCCCATTAGATTTATTAATATATTTAATTAAAAAAAATAATATTGATATATTAGACATCCCTATGGCTAATTTAACATTACAATATGTAAATTACGTTGAAAAAATGAAAGTCATTAAGTTGGAACTTGCAGCCGATTATCTTTTAATGTCGGCAATGTTAATTGAGATTAAATCAAGAATGTTACTTCCGAAAATATCACTAGAAGATGAGGAAGATGACCCTAGAGCAGAATTAGTTAAAAAACTTATTGAGTATGAGTTAATGAAGGATGCATCTGAAAACTTAAATGCAATGCCACAAGTTGGAAAAGATATCTTAATCGCGCAATCATACTTTGAAAGAGTGACCGAGATTGAGTATCCAGATGTATCTGTTGATGATTTATTTGAAGCATGGAAAAATGTTCTCAAAAGAGCTAAACAATTTGAGCAGCATCAAATTAGCAGATCTGAACTATCGGTTAGAGAGCATATGACAATTATCATAAGGAAATTAAATGAGAAGGACTTATTAGAGTTCTCAACTTTTTTTAATTCTGAGAAAGATCCTATTCCAAAATTAGTAGTTTGTTTTTTGGCGATTCTTGAGTTAACAAAAGAAGGCTTAATTAAAATAAATCAACAGCCATCATCTTCAGCTATTTATCTTCAACTAGGAGATTCGTAATTGGCTCAGATAGGTAAATTAAAAGAGGTGATCGAGGTAGCTTTATTAACTAGCAGCCAACCATTATCCATTGAAGACCTTACAAAATTATTTATAGGTAAAACAGATAGGTCAACAATTAGAATGTTATTAGATGAAATAAAAAATGATTGGCACGAAAAGTCAATGAGCCTTGTTCAAGTTGCATCAGGATACAGGTTTCAAGCAAAAGCAGATTTTACTGAATTTTTAATGCGACTAAGTCCAGACCGAGCCCCTAATTATTCAAGGGCAGTAATGGAGGTCTTAGCTATCATAGCTTATCGTCAGCCTGTGACACGAGCAGATATTGAAAAGATTAGAGGTGTTTCGTTAAACTCAAATACATTAAGGCAACTCATAGAAAGAGAATGGATTGATATAATTGGGCAGAAAGAAGTACCAGGAAGACCATCTTTGTATGCTACAACAAAATATTTCCTTAATGATTTTTCTCTGAAGTCACTTTCAGAATTACCAGAATTAAATACCTCTTTAACAGCAGAGCTTGAAAATAACGATATGAAAAATGTCAATCTATTGACATCAGATGCCTTAGTGGGGAATAAATTAGTAGAGCATAACGAAGCTTCTGTTGATATTGGTAGCCAAGATGACCTCAAGCAGCCCTAACGATAATACTTCAGGTGTAAGAATTCAAAAAGTACTTGCTCAAATGGGTGTTGGTTCACGAAGAGAGATTGAAAAAGCGATTATTGAGAAACGAATTTCTGTTAATAACAAACTAGCTGAGATAGGACAGTTAATTTCAAATGAAGACACAATTTTCTTTGATGGAAAATTAATTAATTTAAATTCCGACGAAGCTTTGCCTAGAATTTTAATATACAACAAACCAGAAGGTGAAATAGTTTCTGAAAGTGATCCGAAAGGAAGGCCGACAGTTTTTGATCACCTTCCAAAAATTAAAAATGCAAAATGGATTTCTATAGGAAGGTTAGATTTTAATACTTCTGGATTATTAATTTTTACTTCTTACGGTGAATTTGCTAATAGATTAATGCACCCAAGATATGAAATTGAGCGAGAATATTCTGTTAGAGTTCTTGGAGAATTAACTAATAATCAAATTTCTCAGTTAAGGGCTGGAATCAAATTAGAAGATGGGCTAGCAAAATTTGAAACAATATCTTTTAAGGGAGGTGAGGGTTCTAATCATTGGTACCAAGTCACTTTAAAAGAGGGCCGAAATCGAGAAGTAAGAAGACTTTTTGAGTTTTTTAACATCATAGTAAGCCGTTTGATGCGGATTAGATTTGGAGGTATTGCGTTACCATCTAATTTAAAAAAAGGTAGTTATATTGAGCTTAGCGAAAAAGAAGTGCTTAATATTTTATCTAAATTTAATGTGAATAATACTAAATTTAATAAGGCTCAAACAAGCAAGGTTAAGAAAAATAGAAGGTGAATTTACTTTAAAATTTTTGAGATAGTTAATTTGTACACATCTTTTAAAGTTTCTAAATCATTAATTACAACGTTTTCATCTATTTTATGTATTGATTCATTAATGGGGCCAAATTCTACAACTTGATCACATAGTTTTGAAATAAAACGACCATCCGAAGTACCACCAGTAGTAGATATTGTTGGCTTAGTCCCACTTATTTCTTCTACAGCATCTGATAGTATATTAACCAAAGAGCCTTTTTCTGTAAGGTATGGCTCTCCTGAGTGCTGCCAGTTGATATCGTAATCTAATTGATGTTTGTTCAATATTTCTATAAATCGGGACTTAAGCATATCCGCAGTACTTGCCGAAGAATATCTAAAATTAAATAATATCTCCACGAATCCAGGAACAACATTTGTTGCTCCAGTCCCGCCATTTATATTTGAAATTTGCCAAGAAGTTTTTGGAAAATATTCATTTCCTTCATCCCAAATTGTTTTCACTAGATCATCAATTGCCGGCGCTACTGTATGAATGGGGTTCTTAATTAATTCAGGGTAGGCAATGTGTCCTTGGATGCCCTTAACTTTGAGTTTTGCAGATAAGGAACCTCTTCTTCCATTTTTAACTGTGTCACCAAATTTAGCAACACAAGTAGGCTCACCAACAATACAGAAATCAACTTTTTCTTTTCTATTTTTTAACTCTTCTATAACCTTAACTGTTCCGTCTACTGCAATACCTTCTTCATCAGAGGTTATTAATAAACCAATAGAGCCTTTATGATCTTTATTTTCAGCCAAAAATTCCTCAATACTTATTATAAAAGCAGCAAGAGATGCTTTCATATCAGCTGCCCCACGTCCATATAATCTGTCGTTTTTAATTGTAGGCTCAAATGGAGGTGATGACCATTCCACTTCTGGGCCTGTAGGGACTACGTCAGTGTGACCAGCAAAAACTAAAAGGGGGGCTTCATGACCTTTTCTAGCATAAAAATTTCTTACTTTACCAAAAGGCATTTGTTCAATTTTGAATCCTAATAGTTCTAAATGATTTATAAGTAAATCTTGGCAACCCTCATCTAAAGGGGTGATGGATTTTTTTGATATTAATTCTTTAGTAAGATTTAGTGTTTTACTCATAAAATTTTTGTATTAAATTCAGATTCATCAAAACCGATAGTTACGATTGTCTTATTTTTCAAAATTACCGGCCTTTTCATTATGGATGCATTTTCCATGATGAGTTTAATTGCATATTTTTTATCTAGCTCCATATTTTTTTTAGAATCAGGTAACTTTCTCCAGGTCATGCCTGATTTATTAATAAGATTTTCCCATGTGTATGGCTTTGGCATATTATTCATCCATAATTTAAGCAATGATTCACTTAGTACAGATTTTTTTACATCTAAAAATTCATAAGGAATCTTTTTTTCTTCAAGCCAAGTAAGGCTTTTTTTAACAGTACTGCAATTTTTAATTCCAAAAACCTCCAGCATTTTAAATACCTCTCAGCAACTCATTGATTCCGACCTTACTCCGAGTTTTTTCATCAACTTTTTTTACTATGACTGCACAATAAAGACTGTAAGCCCCATCTTTTGATGGTAGGTTTCCTGAGACTACAACAGAGCCCTGAGGTATTCTTCCATAGCTCACCTCGCCAGTTTCTCTATCAAATATTTTCGTAGATTGCCCGATATAGACACCCATCGAAATAACAGCATTATCTTCAACAACAACGCCCTCAACAACTTCTGATCTAGCACCAATAAAGCAATTATCCCCAATAATTGTCGGTCCAGCTTGAATTGGTTCTAAAACTCCCCCAATACCAACTCCTCCTGATAGATGAACATTTTTTCCAATTTGGGCACATGATCCAACTGTAGCCCATGTGTCAACCATGGTCCCCTCATCTACATATGCGCCAATATTGACATAAGATGGCATTAGCACGGCATTTTTTCCAATAAAACTTCCCTGCCTAACCATTGCATTAGGAACTACTCTATAACCACCCTCAGAAAAATCTTTTTCTTCAAAGTGAGCAAATTTTGACTCCACTTTATCGAAGTATTTTGTGTAGTTTCCATCCATTATTGAGTTATCTTTAATTCGAAATGAAAGTAGAACTGCTTTTTTTAGCCATTGGTGAGTTTGCCAGTTTTGAGTTGAGCCCTCTCTTGAGGCCACTCTTAATGAACCATTATTTAAGCCATTTATCGCTTCATTTATCGCTTCTTTAACTTCATTGCTTACAGATTTTGGATTTATTGAAGAGCGACTTTCAAAAGCTTCTTCAATAATTAATTGCATATTCGACATAATTTAAATTTCTTTCGTGATAAAAAATGTATTTTACATTAAATGCATGTATCAAAGGGAGAGGTTATTTATTTTTATTCGCTTCATATAAATTATTAATTTTCTTTGCGTGCTCAGATAAATCTTTAATCCTATTCTCATTTGAGGGATGAGTACTAAGAAATTCAGGTATATCCACTTCTGACAACTCACTCATTTTTCTCCACAAGCTAACTGCTGCCATTGGATGATATCCTGCACGTGCAGTTAGTTCTAAACCAATTTTATCAGCTTCTCTTTCTTGCTCTCTGCTATTAGGTAGTGCAAAGAATAAAGTTGTTCCAAGTGCTACCGCTTGAACTGCTGCATTAGTATAAATACCCTTCTCTGCAATATATGCAGCAAAACCAAGGATACCAACTTGTTGAAGCAAAGCTGTCGACATTCTTTCACGACCATGCTCTCGGAGTGCGTGAGAAATTTCATGACCAATAACAGCAGCAAGCTCGTCATCGGTTGCATTAACCTTCTTAATTAAACCTGAATAAACCATAATTTTTCCTCCAGGCATACAATATGCATTTACCTCTTCACTATCTTCTACATTAATTTCCCATTTCCATTCTTTTGCATCCTCTCGGAAAATGGGCGCTTCATCGATAAGTCTATTAGAAATTTTTGTAACGCGATCTAGTTGTTTTATATCATTATTGAGTTTGTTATTCTTTTCTGCATTTCTAATAGCCTCTTTGTAGGCATCAACAGCCATACTCTTTGCTATAAATTTTGGAAGCAATAGTAACTGTTGCCTTGAAACACCTGAGTCAGTATCGAGTGTTGTTGATGCACAACCATTAAGGAATATCAAAATGATAATAAAAAATTTCATAGATTTACCCTTTAAAATAAAACCTGACTTCCTAATTCAACAACGCGATTGACTGGTAAGTGAAATTGGTTTGTTATATTTTCCGCACTTCTAAATAAAGTGACAAATATATTCTTTCTTACCAAGTTCATATTTGAACCTGACTTAATAATTAAACTTTCTTTACCGATAAAATATGAAGTATCCATTGCTTCAATATCAATACCATATTTAGAACATTTGGCTAAATCACGAGGAAGGTTCGTAACATCTTTAAACCCATAATTAATAATAACTTTAAAGAAGTTATGGGGGAGCTTCTCAATTTCAATTAAATTTTTTGAATTAGAATGGGGGTAGTCCATAAATTTTATTTTTAACAAGATAACATTTTTATGGATAACTTTATTATGCTTTAAGTTATGTAATAAAGAATGAGGAACTCCGTCTGGGTTGGGGGTTAAGAAAACTGCAGTCCCTTTTACACGATTACGAAGTTCTTTTTTCATAGATTTTAGAAAAGACCTAATTTCCATAGATTCATTTTGTAATTTTTGATACAGAAGGGTCCTTCCTTTTCTCCAAGTGGTCATTAGCAATAATAGTAAGCCGCCTATCAAAAGAGGGAACCAGCCACCAGCAGGCACTTTGATAATATTTGCACTAAAGAATATTAAATCTATCGTAAAAAATATTGAAATAATAAGAGTTGTTTTTAACCAACCCCATTTCCAAACTTCTAAAAAGACAAATCCTGCCAAAATTGTTGCAATTACCATATTCAAAGT
>Ga0209383_1000317_pt1 | contig 35425 bp, 29 predicted proteins | sample CoawatmetaG02DNA_FD_187510 | JGI IMG/M metagenome (GOLD analysis project Ga0209383, IMG submission 187510) | Marine microbial communities from the West Antarctic Peninsula - Coastal water metaG029-DNA (SPAdes) (version 2) | ecosystem: Environmental > Aquatic > Marine > Coastal ... | reverse complement strand
TTGATAGCAATTGGTACAAGTGTATGTGGTGCAACAGCGATAGTGGCAGTAGCGCCTATTATAGAAGCAAAAAAAACTGAAGTTGCTTATGCGATTGCAAATATTACGTTGTTCGGTGTTATAGCTATGCTTGTTTATCCTTATTTTGCAGAATGGTATTTTTATGGAGAACCTATAATGGCAGGCTTATTTTTAGGAACCGCTATTCATGAAACCTCCCAAGTCGCAGCAGCTGGCTTAATTTATGACCAGCAATTTAATAGCCCCGAAACTTTAAATGTAGCTACGGTTACAAAACTAATAAGAAATACATTTTTAGTAATCATGGTGCCATTATTTGGTTTTTTATATAACAGAGGTAAAGTTAAAGATAAAAACTACTCAATATTTAGTATATTCCCATATTTTGTTCTTGGTTTCATTGGGATGATTATTGTAAGAAACATTGGAGATCAAATATTTACTTTAGAAAATGGTAATTATGAATTTTGGAAAACTTTAATCAGTTATATTAAAAGCTTAGCTACAGTCTTTCTCACCATGGCTATGGCTGCAGTTGGTATATCTATTAATTTAAATGAATTAAAATCAATGGGATACAAGCCATTTATTGTTGGATTAATAGCTGCTGTGACAGTCGGAATAGTTAGTATTGTGAGTCTTGAAACATTTATTAAAGTTTTTTTATAAATAATTTTGCTTCAAATAATATTTATAAAAAAAATAACCATTTAAACCACTACAAAGAAAATAATCCTAATATTTTTTATTCAACACAATGATTTATCATAGTGTTCGTAGCTTCTATAACCTTCCATCAGTTTCGTTAGCTTTAAGGAGGTATTTAATGTCATATAATACATGGTTATTTTTTCCATAGGCTCTAATTTGATCTTCAGATAATTTTTTAAATTCATCATGTGCAACTGCTATTACTATTGCACTATATTTATCTTTTAATGGCTTATCAATAATTTGAATTTTATATTCATCAGCAACCTGTTTTTTATTAACCCACGGATCATAAACATCCACATTACAATTAAAACTTTGAAGTTCTTTGACTAAATCAACAACGCGTGTATTACGATGATCAGGACAATTTTCTTTAAAAGTTAAACCCATAATAAGAATATTAGCCTCAGCTATCTGAATGCGTTTTTTAGTCATGAGTTTTGATACTTCATTTGCTACATATGAGCCCATATTATCATTTAATCTACGACCAGCTAAAATCATTTCTGGATAATAACCAACCTCATTAGCTTTATGAGTTAGATAATATGGATCAACACCAATACAATGTCCCCCTACTAGCCCTGGACGAAATGGTAGAAAATTCCACTTAGTGCCCGCAGCTTCCAGTACTGCTTCAGTATCGATATCTAATTTTTTAAAAATAAGAGCGAGTTCATTTATAAGTGCAATATTAAGATCTCTTTGAGTGTTTTCAATAACCTTTGCAGCTTCAGCAACTTTAATACTTTTTGCCTTATGTGTGCCTGCAACAATGATCTCTTGATATAATTTATCAATTTCTGTAGCAATCTCTGGCGTTGAACCTGCTGTTACTTTTTTAATGTCAGCTACCCTATGTTTTTTATCTCCTGGATTGATACGTTCTGGTGAATAACCACAATAAAAATCTTTGTTAAATATTAAACCTGATTTTTTTTCAAGGATTGGTACACATATCTCTTCTGTTGCACCTGGGTATACTGTTGATTCATAAATAACAATGTCACCTTTTTTAAGAACAGATCCTATTGTTCCACTAGAATTTTCTAATGAGGTTAAATCTGGTCTTTTGTGTTTATCAATTGGAGTTGGAACAGTAACAATAAAAATATTACACACTTTAAGATGTTCAACATTGGTTGTAAATTTTAGGTAGATTGCCTCTGTGAATTCTTTTTTAGTAATTTCAAGAGTTGGATCTGTATGATTCTTAAGCAGATCAATTCGGTCTTTATTGATATCAAAACCAATAACATCTCGCTTTTTACCAAATTCAATTGCGAGGGGTAACCCTACATAACCTAAACCTATTATTGCAATTTTTTTAATTTTCATTTTTTTTACTAATTTTTATCAAATATTAAATAATTTAAAAAGGCTAAATTGAAAATTTATAATTAATTACTTAAACTATTAGTATACCAATCTATTGCTTCATCCATACCTTCAGATATCATGTACTTTGGATCATATTTTAATAATTTTTTTGCTTTATCTATATTAGCTTGAGAATGCCTAACATCACCCTCTCTATAATCTCTATAAATGGGTTCTTTTTTTTTAAGTCCTTTTACTCTTTCTATAATTCTATCTTCTATCATCTTATAAAGTTTATTTAAGCTAGTTCTGTCATTAAGGGCTACATTATATACTTGATCGGTAGCTTCTTCATTATCGGTAGTGGCAGCTAAAAGATTAATTTGAATCGCATTATCAATATAGCAGAAATCTCTACTAGTTTCACCATCACCATTAATAAACACATCTTTTTTATTCAATATTTCTGAAACCCATTTTGGTATTACTGCAGCATAGGCACCATTAGGATCTTGTCTTTTTCCAAATATATTAAAATATCTCAAACCTATAGTTTTAAATCCATATGTTCTTGCAAAAACATTGGCATAAAGTTCGTTAGTTGCTTTTGTAACAGCATAAGGGCTTAAGGCTTTGCCAATCTTATCTTCTACTTTTGGTAGATCGGGGTGATCACCATATGTAGAACTTGATGCTGCATAAACGAATCTTTTAACTTTAGCATCTTTACTTGAAACTAACATATTTAAGAAGCCATCAACATTAGCTCTATTAGTGGCAATTGGATCTTTGATAGACCTTGGAACTGATCCAAGTGCTGCTTGATGCAAAACATAATCGACTGCATTGCAAGCTTTCTTACAGTCGTCTAGTTTTCCTATATCTCCTTGAATAAACCTAAAGTTAACACTTAAATCTTTGCCACTAATTTTGTTGGCATCCTCGATAGCTTGATTAATATTATATTGGTGACCTGTATCAAAGTTATCTAGGCCAACTACTTTTTGATTAAGAACAAGTAACTTTTCTAATAAATTAGATCCAATAAAACCAGCAGCACCAGTAATCAACCAAGTACTTTGATTGTTTTTTAGATATTCTAGTAATTTGTTGTATGTATTCATTTGTGAATTCTTATTTTATTAATTCAATTTAGATAAATATTTGATATCATAAAGCAGTATTTTATATATATTTTTCTTGTATTTGAGAAAAATTTTCTAATAATTACTTTACCTACACCTGAAAAAATTACAGTGATAACTTTTGGGATAGTTAGCATTGTTAGTCTTGAGGCTTTTCTTAAAGTTTTTTTATAAATTATTTACTGAACTGTTTCTATAACGGTTATATTGTTATATTATTTCAATTATAAAAATGAATAAAAAACAAAACATATTAGTTACTGGTGGAGCTGGCTACATTGGCAGTCATGTTGTGCATTTACTTTTGGATAATGGTTATGATGTAAGTATTATAGATAATTTAATTACTGGCAATAAAGAGTTGGTGCCTAGTAAAGCAAAACTATTTATCTGCGATATTGCAAATCAAGAGAATGTAAAAAAAATTATTATCGAAGGAAAATTTGACCTAGTTATGCATTTTGCAGGCTTAATAAGGGTTGATGAGTCAGTTAAAGAACCAGAAAAATATAAAGAATTCAATTATACAAAAGCAAAGATATTTCTAAAAACATGTTATGAGAATGATTTAAAAAAAATTATTTTTTCATCTACAGCCTCTGTTTATGGAAATCCATCTAGTGAAAATGTGTCAGAGGAAGATCATTTAAATCCTTTAAATCCTTATGCTTCATCAAAATTAAAACTAGAAAATTTTATCACAACAACTTCTAAAGAATTTAATTCAAAATATATTATACTAAGATATTTCAATGTTGCAGGAGCTGACTCAAAAATGAGATCTGGATTAATTTCAAAATTCTCAAGCCACTTAATTAAAATTGCTGCTGAAGTTGCTGTTGGTAAAAAAGATAAACTTGTAATTAATGGAGACGATTATAACACCAAAGATGGAACTGCCGTTCGGGATTATATTCATGTATCAGATCTAGCAGAAATTCATTTAATATCTGCCAAACATCTATTAGCAAATGGTAGATCTGATATTTTTAATTGTGGATATGGTGCGGGTTTTACAGTTAAAGAAGTAATTAATGAATTTAATTCAATTCTTGAAAAAAAAATTAAATATGAAATAGGCCCAAGAAGACCTGGAGATAGTGAACTTGTAGTTGCTAATTCTGATAAGTTTAAAAAAACTTTCTCGTGGCATCCAAAATTTAATAAATTACGATTTATATTAAAAACAGCTTATGATTGGGAAAAAAAATTAAATTAATTTAAATTATTAATCTAATTCAAATTCCTTTGTATAATCTTTTTTAAGATCTGGATCTTGTTTATTTTTATCTAAAATACAATTTCCTATTACAAGATAATCTAACTCAGTACCCATCAAGCAATTAAAAGCATCGGTTGGTGTATTCACAATGGGTTCACCTCTAACATTGAAAGACTATAAAAAAAACTATCCCAAAGCTTGTATTTGAACTTTTTTTTATTACCATGACTGACATATTAAAAAAACATATTCTATGTAATCAATTAATACAACACGTTTAAAATTTACATATTACATTTCTTATATTATAAATATTCTTAATTATGAAATATATTTTAGGTATCAAATACGGTGGTCACGATACATCTGCTGCATTATTAGTTGATGGTAAATTAGTGGCAGCTTGTGCTCAGGAAAGATATACACTTGACAAACATAGCAGATTATTTCCAAAGGAAGCTGCTATGGACTGCCTATCTATAGCTGGTATTAAAATTAATCAAGTTAATGAGGTAGCATTTGTAGGTGATATTAAATCAAAAATTAGAGAAAGTTACCTTAAACCAGCCATTGAAAGTGATGAAAGACTAAATTTTTTATTTAAAGACTTTGAGCAAATTTCAAAATTAAATAATATGAGTAATATTATTAGAGAAAAGTTAAATTATAAAGGGATAATAAAATATTACAGACATCATCTTTGTCATATAGCAAGCTCTTATTATCCAAGTGGTTTTAAAGATGCGTTATGCTTAAGTATAGATGGCGTAGGTGAACATGAAACAGGAATTATAGCATCAGGTAAATCAGGAAAAATTACAACTTTAAATAATAACAATGTTTATCCTCATTCATTAGGATTGCTTTATTCATCAATTACGCATTATCTAGGATGGAAACATCATTGTGATGAAGGAATTATTATGGGGCTGGCTCCTTATGGAAATTCTTTAGATAAGGTTCCAGGTCAAAAAAATCAATCCTATCGTTCAATATTTAAGAAGATACTCACTGAAGAAAAAGATTTTAAATATAAAATAAATTCAAATTATATTAATTATTATTCAGAGAGAGATAGATGGGTTACGGAGAAATTTATTAAGATTTTTGGGCCTAAAAGAAAGTGGAGTGAACCATTATCGAAACATCATAAAAATATAGCAGCAGCACTTCAGGATCAATTAGAATATGTAGTTTTAAAACAATTAAAGTTAGCAAGAAAAAAGTTCAAATTTAATAAACTTTGCTTGTCAGGTGGTGTTGCATTAAACTGTTCATTAAATGGTAAAATAGCAGAAAGTAAAATATTTAAAGAAATATTTATTCAACCAGCAAGTGGTGATGATGGCTGTGCCTACGGTGCTTGCCTACTAGCATATTCAGCAAGTAAAAAAAAGCTTATGCCTAAAAAAATGTATAATTTTTATAAAGGGTCTATTTTTACAAAAAATGAAATAAAAAAAGAATTATTAAAATCTCACACAAAATATAAAAGTCCAAAAAATTTGTATAAAGATGTAGCTAATTATTTAGAAAAAGGAAAAATTGTTGCTTGGTTTCAGGGAGGATCAGAGTTTGGTCCACGAGCTTTAGGAAATCGCTCAATTCTATGTAGGCCTTATCCAGAAGGAATGAAAGATCACTTAAACATAAAAGTAAAGTTCAGAGAAGAATTTAGGCCATTCGCCCCCTCAGTGCTAAGTGAATATCAAAAGGATTTTTTTCATATTAATCAAGATAGTCCCCATATGTTAATGGCATGTAAAATTAAAAAAGATAAAAAAGAAATTATTCCTGCAATAGTTCATATAGATGGTACTTGTAGAGTTCAAACTGTAAAAAAAGATGTTAATAAAAAATTTTATAATCTAATAAAGGAATTTTATAAAATTACTTCAGTGCCTGTTTTACTTAACACCAGTTTCAATGTTAAAGGCCAACCCATCGTTAATACTCCTTTACAAGCTATAAAAACTTTTAAAAGTACTAATATAGATATTTTAGTAATTGATGATTACATAGTAACAAAATGAGCAAAACTATATTTAATAAAACTAGAAAAGTTTATTTAAACCAGCACAAAAAATTTTTTAAACATGATGAGATATTTAATAGATTTTATAATTATGCAGTTAATCCAATAAATTACTGTTTAGATAAAAAATTTTTTAAAGGTGCAAATATATTGGACGCTGGATGTGGGAACACAGGTTATTTCACTAAAGCGATGATCGATCTAGGTGCAAAACATGTTTATTGTTTAGATTTAGGGAGTAAGTGGAAAAGTGTATTAAAAAAAGGGCTAAAAAATAAAGGAGTACCACTTTCAAAAATCTCATTTATTTCAGGATCAGTAACAAAAATTCCATTATCCTCTGAAATGATAGATTTTACAGCATGTAACGGTGTTTTACATCATTTGCCAAATAAAAAATTGTGCACAAAAGCCTTAAAAGAACTTTTTAGAGTTACAAAATTTGGTGGAAGCACATTTGTTTATTTGGGTGTTGAAAAGCCAGGTTTATTTGAAAAATATATAGTTCCGTCATTAAGAAAAGCATATCTTGAAGAAAAACTTTTTAAAAAGTTAATAGATAGTGGTGATTTAAACATATGGCAAAAAAATTTAGAGAAATTAGCAAATATATTTTATAAGGAAGATAAATTTTTGCCTCACAGTTCATTAAAAAAGTTTTTAAAATTAATAAATCCAGATACTCTGAGGTTTATGCAGGATTGTTTACAAGTTCCTGTTAGATTAACTAATAAACTAGATAAAAAATATTCATTAGAGGTTCTAAAAAAAATTGGAGCTAAAAATATTAGAATGCCAAATGATCATTATTTTAAAAGAACAGATATAAGAAGATTCTTAACCCCCCTTCATGTTTCCAAGAAAACTAATTTATTATCAAAAATATTTTATGGTGATCACTTAAAATTTACATTTGATAAAAAAAAATAAGATATGATTTAATTTAATATTAATGACTATAAATAAATTTTATAATATCGCAAAAAAAGAAATTTTTCCGATTTGTAGAAGTCTAACAGGTATAGGTGTAAGAAAAACACTTAATATTATTAAAAAAGAATTTTCAAATTTAAAAATAAAAAAAATAAAGTCAGGTAGTAAAGTCTTTGATTGGAAAATACCCCCAGAATGGAATATTAAAGATGCCTATATATTAGATAAAGATAATAAAAAAATAGTTGATTTCAAAAAAAATAATTTACATCTTGTTGGTTATTCAGAACCGATTAATAAATATTTTTCAAAAAAAAATTTACTAAAAAAACTGCATTCATTACCAAATCAACCAAAAGCAATTCCTTATATAACCTCTTATTATAATAAATATTGGGGTTTTTGTATTTGTTATGAAGACAGGTTAAAATTTTTGAAAAAATATAAAGATATTGACAAATTTAGAGTTGTAATTGACTCAAGTTTTAACACCAAAGGTAATCTTAACTATGCTGAATTAATACTTAAAGGTAAATCAAAGCAAGAAATCTTAATCTCTACATACATTTGTCACCCTTCAATGGCTAATAATGAATTATCAGGTCCTATTGTATCGATGTCATTAATTGATTATTTTCGAAAAAAAAAAACAAATAAAACATTAAGATTTATATTTATTCCTGAAACAATAGGTTCAATAGCTTATTTATATAAAAATTTAAAAAAATTAAAATCAAACGTTATTGGAGGATATAATCTTACCTGTATCGGAGATGAAAGAGATCATTCTTGCATGTTATCAAAATATGGTGACAATATCTCTGACTCATCATTAATATCTGCATATAAAAATTTAAAAATTAAATATAAGATATACTCATTTCTCGAGAGAGGCTCTGATGAAAGACAGTATAACTCTCCTAAAATTGATTTACCTATTGCATCAATATTCAGATCAAAATATAGAACATATCCTGAATATCACACATCTTTAGATAACTTTGAGTTAGTTACAAAAAAAGGATTACAGGGTGGATTCAATGTGGCCAAAGAAGCAATAAATATTTTAGATAAAAAAATTATTCCAATAAATACAATTTTATGTGAACCACAAATGGGTAAAAGAGGCATGTACCCAAAATTATCTACAAAGAAAAAAAAAGTTAATGTAAAAAACTATATGAGTTTTTTACAATATTCTGATGGCAAAAATGATCTGAACGAAATATCAAGGTTATTAAGATTAACTAAAACAGAAACTCTTAAAATATTTAGAATTTTAAAGGATAAAAATCTAATCAAAATATAACGATATTTTTTATTTGACCTTCTTTTAATTTTCATAATTATATATTGTTTCAGCAACCTTATTGTAACCTAAAATATTATAATGAACACCTCTGTCAGACATAAAGGGTATATATTTTGTCGGATTTTCCTCTTTATTAAATATTTCATCATACATATCTATAAAAGTTATATCTAAACTTTTAACAATCTTTTTTATCTCATAATAGGAGGCGTCTAAAGAATTTGTTTGAGATTTATTAATTACAGGCAAGTAAATAAAGTATAATTTAGAATTATTTTTAGTTACCAAATCTTTAGTTAACTTTAATATTTTTTTAAATTCAGGCTGAGGCATTGGTTTTGGGATACTAGTTCCTTGAAAAAAATTTCTTACATTTCTTAATTTTAAAAATTTTAATGATTTTAATGATTTTTTATTTTTGTTTATTTCACTATTATTATCAAAATTTTCATTAATCTTTTTTTTTGCAATTTGATCTATTAAATCTTGTTTAAACATTAAATTTTGAGAAAATGAAGGGTTTGTGAGGTAATTTTTTAGTAAATCATCGGAAAGCTCATTATGTAAATTAAATAAATCATTTTCTTCAAAATACAAAAATATGACATTTTTAATATTAGAACGAAAATATTCTCTTAAAGTGGCATATTCTATTAAAGGTCCATTTCCAGCATAACCTAGATTTAATACAGGTTTGTTTGATATGGTTCTTAAAGCTGATCCAATATCATGTGGACGATTTACACATGCTCCATGCGTAAAAGAATCTCCTAATAACAAATATTCAATTTCATCTTGATCCCACTCTTTATCAGGATTGTTAAAACCATATCTATCACTTTCATACATGGAATAATATCCATTTTCATTACAATAAATTGTTTTTGAATTTGAAAGTCCTGAAAAAGGAAAAATATTATTTTTGCTGTTTATATTTTCAAAAGGATAAACAGTAACAGCTGTATTTGAATTTGTTTTTGATAATTGTTTATAAACTTCTATTTTAGATCTTGTGTCGTATTTTTTTTTATATTTTTCTTCAAATAATTCTAATTTTTTTTTTGGAACCTTATTATTAGACATATTAAAAGATAAATAACTCTCGAATAAGTATAAACTTAAAACAATACTAAGAATAAAAATGATAAAATAGACTTTAAGGTTATCATTCATAAAAAGAACAAAAATGGACAGTAAAATCAATATTATCAAAATAATATAATAGTTTTTATAATAATTATTTACTAAATTTCCTTCCCAATAAATTTGAGATTGATAGATTATATATATCAATAATAATATTGAAGATAATAAACTAAAAATTGGAAAAATTTTTCTAACAAATATCACAATAAAATTTAACCATTATAAATTATAGACTCTAATATAGAGGATAATTCAGTATTATTTCTAGATATATTTACTGCTATAGCTGAAGGGTATGGATTAGAATTAGCAAAATCATTAATTAAAATTCTTTTTGAATGCATTAAATCTGTAATAACAGATTTATAATTTATATTATTTTTTTTAAGAAAATTTAAAATTTGTTTTTTTTGAGTATATGGTCTTGATGTGGTTATAATTAATTCTAAACTTATAATTTTTTGTAATTTTTGAATACATTGAATATTAATATTAATAGGTTTTATAGAATAAGGTTTTTTTGCAAATTTTGAGCTATTTTCGACAAGACATCCATCAAAATCACAAAAGATAGTAAAATGTTTTTTATGAAAATTTCTAAATTCACTTAAAGTGCCCCAATCAATATAATCTGAACCTTCGATAAAAGAAAAAAATTTATTATCAAGTAACATTGAGTAAATTACATCTGAAATATAAACATCTTTAGAAATTTTTAAACATTTTCTTGCATACAAAACAAATTCATTTGTAGATCTAAACTCATAAGCTCCACTGCAAAAAAAATCACTAATTACTTTTTTTTCAACTATATTGGTCACTTTGCCCATTTTGTTAAAATCTATATAAGATTTACTTTTTGCATCAATTAAATCAATTTTTTTTGAATTAATTGTTGTGATTTGATTTTTATTTTTATTATCAATTTTTTGTGAAAAAATATTATCAACATCCTTAATTAAAAAACCTCCATTAATTTTAGATTTTATAATTCCTTGTAACACTGTCTCAGCTTGACATGTTGTTTCTTTATTTAACTGAATTAATTTGACTTTTCCTGAAAAATTTTTTTTAAGATTCTTATATAAAATTTTTGATGAAGTAAATTTTACCACGTGTTCTCGTAGAGCAATAACAATAATTTTTGAAAATTTATTTAAATCCAATAATTCAACACTTTTTTCAATCATTAACTTACCATCAGGCATAGTAAGTAGCCACTTAGGTCGCATTCCTGGATATCTTGAGGATTTACCAGCTACTGGAATTATTAAAATTTTAGTCATTTCATAATCTTAATATTTTTTTTGCATGATTGATACATTCGATTAATCCACGATTAATATCATACTCTGCTTTCCATTTATAAGCAAAATGTACTTTTTTTAAATTTAATGAAACTTTCTTTTTTACTTCTTTCTCAATTAAACTAGAATGGAACTTAATCTTTGAGTTGTAAAGAGAATCATATTTTTTCCAATAATCAGTTTTTTTTCCCCATGTTAATAAAATTTTTTTATTAAAAATTTTTTCTATCAATTTAATAAAATCAGGAACAGAATATCTTTTGCCACTACCTACATTTAAATATTCAAAAATTTTATTTTTTCTTGAAAATTTTTTATTTTTTATAATTTTGGTAATTAGATTTGATAAATCGTCAATAAATAGATAATCACGTTTATAATTACCTTTAGCAAATAGTGTTAATTTATTATTTAGCAGTACATTTTTTATCAAATATCCTATGAAAGGAGGTTGCTTTCTATTATAATCTTGATTTCGTCCATAAATATTTGCCAATCTAAGAGAAACAACATTTAAATTATAAGATTCTGTTATAGAGCGAAAATACTTTTCTGCTAAATATTTAGATAATGGGTACATTAATTTGGGTCGATTGCATTTATCCTCAATTAAATTTTTAGTATTTGTATTTTCATAAATTGCAGCAGAACTAAAAAATAAAATATTTTTTGTTCCAGTTTTTATACAAAAATCAACAATTGAACCACATTGAGCAATATTTTCCGTTATTGATTTCCCATGGTCAATTTGATTATCTGGAAGAGGCGCAATAGCGGAGGTATGAATAATCCAATTAAATTTTTTAATTTTTAGTGAATTAATATTTTTAACATCACTTTTAATAAATTTAATTTTATTGTTAAGATGTTTTATTCTTGATTTATCACTTCGTGACAAATTATCTATCAAAGTTAGTTTGATGTTTTTTACATTATTTATTAAATATTCTGTAAGTTCAGATCCAATAAAACCAGCACCACCTGTTATTAAAATTTTCATATTATATATAATTTTTTTTATTCAATTTATTAAATGATTTAATCAACCAATTGATAGTTATTTTATCATTTTTATTTACATATGGAAATATCCTTAACAAAGTCATTAAGATTTCATATTTTAGAACTTTACGAAATTTTTTTGAAAAAGATTTAAAAAAATTATTGGGTATTATTTTTTGATAAATTATTTCCGATCTTAACAAATCTTGTTTATCTAATTTACGAGCTGACCAGCCAAGTATAAATTCTTGATAAATTTTTGATAAATCTTGGGTAATTCCTTCGTTATAAGTTTTTAAAAAATCGATTAAGTAAATTTCTTTTTTAGTTATAATCATATTTGATAGTGTTAAATCACCATGACAAAAGCTTCTTGGAAAATATTTAATATAACTTAACTCATTTATAATTTTTTTTTTATTTTTTTTAAATAAACTCATCAGTATAGGAATTTTAATTTTTTTTTTAATTTTATCTAATTTTACGATGACAATTTCTTTTTCTAGTTTTGTCCATTTCACATTTTTCTTTAAAAAAATAAAATATTCTTCGATAAAATTTTTTATCAATTTAATTTCATTGTAGCCTAGATTTGTAAGTATTAAATCTCCTGCATTGCCCTCTATATATTCTGATATAAAATATTTTTTATTTTTTAAATCATTAAATGATTTAATTTTTATATTTTGTGTTTTTACATTTTTAATACTTATGGTTTTATTAAAAAAATTATTTTTTTGAATTGATTCAAAATCTTTTATTTTTGGATTTGATATAATTTTTTTAAGATAAATTTTTTTTTCTTTATTAATAAGTTCAAACTTTGAATTAGAAAAAGAATTAAAAAATTTTATCTCCTTGACCACGTTCATCATATTATCTTTTATACAAGTAAAACAATTAATATATACCAAAAATTAATTTTAGTTCTCTGTCTATTTTAAATATTGTATATTTAATCTTTCTTTTTACTCTAAATAAAAAAGTTAATTCTTTAAATCCTTCACTTCCTAAACCTGCATAATTTGGTCCTTTGAAATCTTTTTCCCATTTTTGATAGCTTTGCATCATGACTTTATGATTATAATGATCTTTGATATTATGATTTGTTTCACTGGGGTCATTATTCAAGTTAAATTTTTCAATTTTACGATCTTTAATTCTAAATAAATTATTGTTTTTTTGAGAAATTATTTTTACTGAGTGTGGACTTAAAACTACTTTCCAATCTTTGTCATAATCTCTAAAGTATAAAAAACGGTCTAATGCTGAACATTCAGATCTTGTTATGCATGGGGTTAAATCAACTCCATCTAACTCATTTTTATTTGAAAAATTAATTTTTGCTGCTTCAACAATGGTTGCGAAAAAATCTAAAGAGGAAATGTTTTTGTCAAAAGAAACTCCAGATGGATAATTTGATGGCCATTTGATAGCAATAGGTACTCTTATACCTCCTTCATATGGGGAACTTTTTTGCCCTCTTAAAATTCCATTATCTGAAAAATTTGTTTTTTCTGGGCCACCATTATCAGATAAAAATATCACCATAGTATTGTCTGATATGTTATGTCGATCTATTGCATCTAAAACTTTGCCAACACCATTATCTAAAGATTTTACCATTGCAGCGTAAGTCCTTCTAGAAGGATCTTTTATATTAGTTATTGAATTATAAACTTTTTGATCTGCCTGCATAGGAGCATGAGGAGCATTATATGCTAAATATAAAAAAAAAGGACTTTCATTTTGTTTATCTATAAATTTTACAGCTGCATGTGATAATTCATCTGTTAAATAATTTCTTATTTTAATTGGTTTTTTATTTTCAATTATCTTTAGATTGTACCACCCATATCTTTCAGTTACCTCTGAATAAGAATCTAGTGTAAGCAATTCAGGATAATAATTTGAACCACCTCTCTCAAAACCAAAAAAATAATCAAAACCTCTATGATTTGGCGAATAGTTTGATCCAACTCCTAAATGCCACTTACCAATGGCAGCAGTTTTGTAACCTGAAGTTTTTAAAATCTCCGCTAAATTAAACTCTCCTCTTGGAATTCCTCCAGATAATTCAGGTATAGCGCTTGGATTTCGTTCAAAACCATAACTTTGTTGGTATTTTCCAGTAAGTAGTGCCGCTCTACTGGGTGCACAAATTGAATGAGTAACATAACCTTTGGTAAACTTAATGCCATCTTTAGCAATTCTATCTATATTAGGAGTGCTTATATCTAAACTTCCATTAAAACTTACATCGCCATAACCTAAATCATCAGCTACTATCATTATAATATTAGGTTTATTTCCATTAGAAATACTAGCTAGAGAAAAATTACTATTTATTACTAAAATTAAAAATGTTAATAAAATTTTATAATAGTATTTCTTATTCAAATTTGTAATCATAATTTTTAATTAAATAATCAAATCTTTTTTCAATTATTTTTTTTGTGTTTTCATTATAATGATCTTGATATTTTTTATGTGAAGTAGAATTAAGTTTGGGTAAACTTTTTAAACCATTAATTTTTAAATCAAATTTAGAAATAAGTGTTTGGAAATCCTCTTCAAAATTTTCCAATCTGATTAACCCATCTAACAGCAATTTTCCATTATGATCATAAATCCAATCCTCTATGTTTCCAACACAATCATTTATCATGTTAGTGCCATAAGATGATGTTATAAATTCATTAAAATCCATGGTACTTATATCATTATACATATGTCTACATCGGGGGAATTTAAATCCTTCTTGTAACCACCAATAATATGAAGAAACCATTAAATCCCATGGATTTCTAATGGAAGTTATCTTCAAAGATCTATTCCATAGTCTATTATCTATAAATTTTATATAATCTCTAGCCTTGCCATGTATAGAGGCGATTTTTAATCGCCTTAACTCTTCATAAAAATAATATTTTTTTTTATTTTCATAAGTAATATTATCATTTTTTAAACTTAATAAAAAATTATTTATACTTATTCCCCCTGTTTTTGGTATGTGAATGAATATTATTCCAGACTCAGGAAATATATTGTGTATTTTTTTACTTTTAATAAACATTTTTATTTTAGATTTGAAATTTACTATTTTTATAACCTTATTATTTTCTGTCATAATCTAACTTTAGTGATCTATTTGAAATATTTTTTACATACAGCTCTGCTTTTAAAATGTTCCAAAGAAAAGCAGGTTCACTTTGAAATCGTCTAATATCTTTATAATATCTGAAACAAATTTGATTTTTATAGTTTTTAAATCCAATCCATAAAAGTTTTTCAAATTTTGTTTTAATAATATATTTAAATAATTTACCTGGCAAAAAAGTTGAAATCATTTTTGGATAATTGAGCCACTCAAATCTTCCTGCTTTTTTTTCAGATTTTAAAAAATACTTACTTTCTACATCAACAGATAATTTTAAATCAATAGAATTTTCTGGCTTACTAAAAAAAATATTATCAATCTTTCTCATTACATTATATGTAGCAGCAAATGCAAAATCACTACACATATAAAAGTTTTTATCATTAATTTTTTTTGGAATTTGAATTTCATCTAGATTGAAAATATCTGTTCTCAATTTTAGAATAACAGTATTTCCGTGGGCCATTTTATTTTCCTCAATATATCTTAATGCATCAGAAAATCTTATCCATTGAAGCATATTTACATGCTCTGATTTTGGGTATTTGGATAATTCATTGAATTTATTCAGATACCACGAATTTTCTTCATTTATTATTACTTTAAAATCTTTGGGCAAGTTACAAGCATTAATCTCATTGTTGGTTGAAAAAATTACTTTTGATTGTAATTTTTTGGCAAAATTTGAGATTTTATTTAGATTTTTTTTAATATTTCTTGGCAAACCTGTAATTATAATTATCATTTATTTTAATTAAGTTTTCATCTCCAGTATATTGGAAAATAATCTATTTATTTCCTTCAATAGTAAAACTTTCAATCTGTAAAAAATTTTTTGGAAGCCTATTAATATTTTCTAAATTTTTCAAGTTTTCATGAGTGCTCTCACCTACATGAAAAAATTCAAGATTTTTAAATCCAATTTTATCTAAATTTGATTTCATAAAATCTTTAGAATAAATAAATTTGTGCCCCCAACTTTGAAAAAAATTATTGAAAACTTCTATTGAATTTTTATCAACAAGATTATTTTCATCATGTGACCAATTAATATAATCATTATATTTATGTTGATTATTTTTTAAAATATCAATTAGTATAAATAGATCAGGAGTAGTAATTCTAATTATTCCATTGGGTTTTAGAATTCTATAACATTCTTTAAGCATTAATAAACCATCTTTATAGCTTATGTGTTCAATCATATGCTCTGAGTAAATATAATCTAAAGAATTATCTTTGAATGGAAATTTTTTTGTGACATCTGTGTATATAACATTCGTTGAAAACGGACTAATATCACAATTTAACCAACCTAACTTATAATTTTTTCCTGAGCCAATATGTAATTTAGAAATTTTATTATTTAAAAAATATTTTTTTATTATAAATGGAGAATAAATTTTTGAAAAAAATTTCCAAGTAATTATATAAATTTCTTTAAGTATTTTTTTAATGATCATTTTTAACCTAATCTAACCGTATATTATTTAACTAATTAATTACATTTAAATAAAAATTTAATTATTAAATTTTTTTGAAAAGTTAAGTAAACAAAGATAAATTTTTATAAAAGTATTTTTGTAAATAGTTTTTTGATCTATTGAATAAAAGTCTTCTATAAATATAATTATCATTTATTCTTTAATTAGATTTCCATCTTCTATTTTTAAAAATTTATTACATATTTTGATTGATTCTTCTCTATGGCCAACAATAATTAAAGTTTTACAAAGCTTAAATTGATCAATAAAATCTATAATAATTTGTTCATTTTTTTTATCTAAAGCACTCGTAAACTCATCTAAAATTAACATATCCGGATGGTCATAAATGGCTCTTAATAATCCAATTCTTTGTTTTTGACCGACAGATAATTCAGTAACAACATCATCAATTATTCTATTTAAAAAAATATCAATATTTACATTTTGAAATTCAGGGAATAATGATGCTGTGATCTTTTTAATATAATCTTTTTTTGTTTTATCAATTTTACGCCCCATAACTATATTTTCTAAAACAGTAGATGAAAAAAGATTTGTTTCTTGAGGTAAATACCCAAATTTAATATTTGCTCTAAAAAAACCTTTTTTTTGGTTTAAATTAATCGGTATAACTCCCATCAAAGCATGCACCAATGTAGTTTTGCCAGCCCCACTTCTTCCCCTAATTGCAAGTCTATCTCCAATATTTACCATTAAATTTATCTTATTTAAAATTTTTTGATCACCAGCAGTGCAGGATTCACAGTCAAAACTAAGAATCAATTTTTCATATTTTTTTTTATCAATTTTTGATTCAAAAATTGACTCATTATTATTATTTAGTAAGTTGTACACTCCTTCCTGTGATTTGTTACCAAATTTAAGCAATCCTAATGATACAAATATTCTTTGAAACTCTGGTAACATTTTTAACCCTGTTAATGCAAAAAAGATAATAGTTTGAGTTAATGATATTTCATCAAATTTTGCACTTCCATTATTTAACCCGATATAAATCATTATTAAAACTATGAGAAAAATTATTGCCTCTATTATTATTTTAGGTGATGCAGAAATGAAATCAAATAAATATTGATGTTTTGCCATCTTTTTGGAATCTTCTGAATATCTATCCAAAAATAAGTTTATTGTTTTTAACACATTTGAAAGCAATTTTAAGCTTAACGCATCATCAACTTTTTTAAATCTTTTTTTATTGCTTAAAAATCTAGATTGACCATGTTGTGTAATAAGAGATCTAGTAAAAATAAAAATTATTAAATACATAACTCCAAACAAAATTGAAGAAACAATCGTTAATTTAGAGTCATAAAAATATAAATTTATTAATAAAATACTTACAAATACTATTGATGTTATAATTTCAATTGTTGGTCTTAATAACTGTTGTATAACATGCGCAGTTTCATCTAAAATTAAACTTTTAGAATTACCAGAATGTGTTTTATCTAAAAAATCATAATTGGTGCTTAAGGTTTTTTTAAGTATTTTCATTGATAAATTGTGTCTTGCTGTAGAGCAAATCTTTGAAATAAAAAAAACTTTTAACAAACCAAAAATGACCATAAATGTCAGTGCTACCAAACCTATTGAAATATGAGCCATTTTATCAGTAATTCCAAATATTGATGTTAAAAAATCTACCGAGATTAATATTGGAGTTATTAAATTGATGTTACTCGAACCATTTAATAAAGAAGCCAAAGTTGAAACAATATAAATGGTTACTATTGTTGAAAGTCCATAAAATAAACTTATTAAAATTAAAGTAGAGAATTTTAATAGGCTAATTTCAGGAAAAAATTTTCTTATTTTTTTAATCACTATTTTTTAAATTATTAATCATTTTTATCAATTTTTTACTATACGGCTCTTCATCAAAAGTTATAAAATAAGATAGAAATTCATCATCTATAAAAATATTATCAACTTCTATTAAATTAAATAAAGTTTTTTCTAATTTATCCAAATCATTTAGAAGAATTAAATTCTTAAGAGATTTCAATTCATCAAAATTGGTATAACCTTTATACCATTCTGATGGTGAATATTTAAAACCAGGTTCAGAATGAATTAAAGCAATATATTTTTTTTTTTTAACTAATGCCTCTATTAACATGGAGGTTAAACTTCCTATAACAAACTCGCAGTTACTTAAAATATCATTGTAATAATCAATATCAGGTTGAAAATTATCTGAACGTGCCTTATTTTCATATTGAGTTTTCATTTGAGGGTCCAAAACTATTTTATTTAAAACTGATAGATCTGGAAAATCAGAATTATCTCGCCAAGGATGTGGTCTATAAATAACTTTAAAATCAATTTTATTTTTTATAATTATTTTATTTAAAAGCTGAAGTACTCCATATTCATTATACCTATTTGAAGATCCGACAAATAAAATATATTTAAAATCAAAAATTTTATTTACTTTTAATTTTTTATAAACCTCAAATCTAGGTGTACCCAAACAGGTAGTATCATTTCGATTAATTTTTTGAATTTGTTCAGCAATAATTTTATTTTGCTCTCCCCAAACTCCATAATGATTTGCTTTATACATTAAAATATTTTTTGATGACAAATTGTCCCAATTATCAATTAGAGAAATATATTTTTGTTTTAATTTATGAAGCGTACATTCAATATCAAGCTCAAATGAAAAAAAACCGTTAGTTGGAATTAATACCAAATCAGGTTTTTCAGTTTTAATTATATGTGCAAAAGATTTATTGATCTTTAAAAATTTTTTTAAAATAAATATTAAAAAACTTGTGACAAATTTAAACTTTGTAATTAATATAAAGAAAATTAAGATTAATGATTTTTTAATATATTTTAATATTTTTCTAACAGTTATACTATCTTCAATATAAGGATAAAATCTTCTGCGTACTCTCATTTGAAATGATTTTGTTAGATTTCTATTAGAAAATAAAGATATTGAAGCTATCACCCAATGTAAAAATGAATTAACTTTACTTTCACCACATTCAAAATCAAATAAATTTTTAGAATCATTGGCATCGACTTTATTACCTAAAATTTTAACTTCGGCATATTTCTTTAAATCCTCTAAAACGTAACGATTTAAATAGTTTCGGTAAAATAAGTTATTAGAAATAATTAATAAGATTTTCATTTTAAATATACCCAGTTAGCAAATTAATTTTATTAAATTTAGTAAAATTAATTATTATAATTATATACAAAAAATTAATTAATTTCATACAATATGTGTATACTTTTTTATATTAATGAAATGCAAGATTTTTTTAACTGAAATGGGATGGGGACCAATTATAAGGCAATCCTCTATAGCAAATGAACTGGTAAAGCGTGGTGTTAACTTTACGGTTCAATCAAATAAAAATTTAGACATAATTAAAAAATTTTTTCCTAAAAATACAAAAATAATAGAAAGATCTAATTTAATAAGATTTTATTCTACAAAAGATGGAAAATTAGATTATCTCAAAACAAAAAAACACTATAAAAATTATCAAAAATATTTAAATAAATGGTTTGATGAAAATTCAGATGATTTAGATTATGATTTTTTTATTAGCGATATGTGCCCAGAAGCTCTACAGCTTGGATTTAAATATAATATTCCTTCTTTTGCAATTTGTCATTTTACATGGGATTGGTATTTTCAACAAATTATACCTCTGTCTATTTCTAATGAGATTTTAGATCTTTGGAAAAAATATCAAAAAAAGGCTACAAAATTTTATTTTCCACCATTTACACCAAAGACAATTTTAGATACTTATCAAAAAAAAAAATTAACTAATTTTATTTTAAGTCATAAAATTTCTAAAATAAAAAGTAATCCAAAAGTTAAGATGGATAAAATAAAAATACTTTTTTTAGATAGTGGTGATAAAATTCACACTAAACAGTTAAAAAAAATTATTATAGATAATAAAGATAATAATAAATTTAAATTATATCATCCTGATAATTTTGGAAATTTTGCAAATACAATCTCAATAAACTCAAAAAAATTTTTAGGTAAATATATTCAAAAAGTTGATATTGTTATTGGTAGAGCTGGGTTTAACACGATAACAGAAGTAATGTATTATAAAAAACCATCCATTTTTCTTAGTAGTCAAAATAATCCCGAAATTAATTGGAACTTAGCTAACATTATTTCAGCAGATCTTTCTCAAAGTATGGATGCAGATTATTTATCAAAAAATTTTTCTTCTATTATATTTGATTTTTTAAAGTATCATGCAAGAAATAAAATTCTCAATATTTCTAAAAGTAAGTTTAAATTTGATGGACATAAAGAAATTTGCAAGGACATAATTAGGAATCTATGATTAAAGGTAAAAAAGTATTGGGAGTAATTTTAGCTCGTATTGGATCAAAAGGTGTAAAACAAAAAAATATCCGAGAGGTATGTGGTCACCCTCTTATTTCATATTCAATTTATGCAGGCCTAAAATCTAGATATATTGATGAACTTGTAGTATCAACAGACAGTAAAAAAATTGCAAAAATATCAGAAAATTATGGGGCTAAAGTTCCCTTTTTAAGACCAAAAAAATTAGCTCTAGATCATATATGGTCAAGAGATGCTTTAAAACATGCTGTATTAAAAGCTGAAGAAAAATTTAAAACTAAATTTGATTTTATTGTTGAGCTTCCAGCTACTGCGCCCATGAGACCTTTTTATGCGATTGATAGGGCATTAGAGAAATTACATAAATCAAAAAATGACTCTGTAATAGGTGTTTATAGAATTTATGACAAACACCCAGTTAGAATTAAAAAGATTATCAATAACAAATTAGTTGATTACAATAGATTATTAAAAGAAGGAGAAGGATCAAGAAGACAGGAGTTGCCTGCATGTTATTCAAGAAACGGATCTATATATTCGATGAAAAGATCGGTAATAATTGAAAAATTTACAAGATTAGGAAAATTTGTAACACCTGAAATAATGAGCTCTACTCACTCTATAAATATAGATGAAATTGAAGATTTGTATTTATTTGAAACAATGGTGAAAAAAGGACTTTGTGAAAACAAACCAGCAAGTATTTTTATAAATAAACAGATTCATATTAAAAATAAGAATCAACTTAAGACTATTTTGGTAACATATAATAAATTAATTTTTAAAGATTTATTTAAACAAAAATTTAAAAATTACAAAATTTTATTTTGTGATCAAAAAAACTTAAGTAATATTAAAAACAAAGATCAAATAATTTCCTGGTTGTGCTCAACAAAAGGTATAGACAAAATTAATCGTAAAAATTTAGATTTATTTAAAAATTTAGAAATTCTAGCATCACCTTCAACTGGACTTACACATATTGATATAAGATATCTTAAAAAAAGAAAAATTAAATTACTTTACCTGGATAATAAAACCTATAATAAAACTATCACTTCTTCGTCGGAATTTGCACTAGCTTTAATTTTTTCAACATTAAGAAATATCCCGTACGCTAAAGATATTGTTGCATCTAATAATTGGCGAAACTTAGAAAATAAAATGAGAGAAAATGAAATTAATGAATATAATTTTGGAATTTTTGGTTTTGGCAGAATAGGAAAAAATATTTTTAAATCTTTAAAGAAGATTACTAATAAGATTAATTATTTCGATCCATATGTTGCTACTGATTTAAATTTCAAAGAATATAAAATTTCTTCATTTTTAAAAAAAACAAATTTTTTAATAATCTCCTCTTCACTTAATGATAAAACAGAGTCTTTTTTTAATTTAGATAGATTGATTAAGTTAAGAAAAAATTCAATAATTGTGAATATAGCCAGGGGAGAATTGGTTGATGAGAAAGCTATAGTTAAACTTATTAAAAATAATCATATTCTAAAATATTCTACAGATGTCCTTTCAAATGAAAGTGAGATATTGAATAAAAAGAATTCTTTAATAGAGCTATCAAGAACTAATAAAAATATTATTATATCCCCACATATTGCTGGACTTACTTATCAGTCTGAAAAAAAAGCAGCAGAATATGTTTTAAAAAAGATGAAAAATACTATAATCAAACAATTATAATGTTTATTATTTCTGAAATTTCACCACAATTTTCTGGCAACATAGATCTAGCAAAAAGAATGATTTATCATTCTTTCTTATCTGGCGCATCGCTAATCAAATTACAATTATACTCTAAAAATATGTTTAGCAATGATGGCCTAGATAGGTCTTACCTTGAATTATCTTTTGAAGATTTTAAAATTCTTAAAGATTATGGAGAAAAAATTGGTATTGATGTTTTTGCAACAGCATTCACAGAAGAGGCATTAGAATGGTGTGTTGATTTAAAAGTTAAATATTTAAAAATTGCATCACGAACACACGATGAAAACCCAGGACTTATTAAAAAGATTATTGACTTAGATATTTTAACTTTTGTCTCAATAAGTGATAAAAATATAAATGAAGTTGATAAATTTAAAGATTATAAAAATGTAATTTTATTATATTGCATATCAAATTATCCAACTTTACTTAGTGATGCAAAAATTCCAAGGTCTTTTGAAAAATTCGATGGTGTTTCAGATCATTCACTAGGTATTTCTTACGCCTTAAAAGCTTGTGCATTAGGATCTAAATACTTAGAAAAGCACTTTACTCTTAATAAAAATTTACAAAGAAACACTGAGAAAGCTCATTTAGGTTCAATGGATGAGGATGATTTAAAAATGATAAAAAAAATTACCGATGAAATGGATTTAATTGGTAAAATTGACAAAAAAATTTAAATTTATTTTTCAGTTATGAATTTGATATATCTATCATTTAAATAACCCAATGAATGATCACACAACTGAAATAAACTAATATCTTCTTTTTCCAATCTCTTATAAGCCCAATTTCTTTTTAAATTTTTCTTAAGAAACAAAGAATAATTAGTTAATCCATCAATTAAAATTAATGTACCTGGTATTAATAAATTTTCAATTTTTAAAATATCACACGATGTTAAAGGTCTATCATCATTTTTGAAACTTATTCCATCAACTTCTCCAAGAACATCTTTTCTATGGGGACCATCAATATAAATGAAATCAGGAGAAATATCCGGAAGTTTACGAAACTCTGATGTTATATTACCTAAATATTTAGTAATATTTGATGTTGAATATGTTATTTTAGCAAAATTATCTAAATTTTTTTTTTTAAGTTTTTCCTTAGTAAGTTTAATATATTTGTAATTGCTATCAACACTATGAATTTCAAACAAATTTTTTTTTCTTAAATTTTTTTTTATATAAGTTGAAAATTTTTTTTTATTATGTTTTAAAGCATCGGATAAAAATAAAGTAGAATTACCACAACCTAATTCTAAAATTGTCATCGATTTCATATATTTTGTAATAAAATGGAGTCTAATTAAATCTAAAATTTGTGGTTCATATTTTTTATTAAAATTATCAATAATATAATTTGGTTCAAATTCAATTTTTTTAAATTCCTTTACTTTTAAAATTTTATCTAAGTTATTATCTAAATAGTATTTTCTATAATTAATTTTCTTAATTTTCCCAACTAAGGAAATGAAACTTTTTTTTAATAAATTAGATTTCATGATTTTTTTAATATTTTAAATTGTTTTTCTCAATTGATAAAATTTATTTTTTGTGAAATCATACATTTTTATTAAAATATTGTAAGGAAAAAAAAGCATAATTATTAAAGCCCAAGCTCTTAAATTAAACAAATTTAATTTTAAAGCATTTATTGCATACTTAAATGTTTTTAATTTTTCATTATGCCTAATAAGACAATCGATACCTACTTTCACACTACGAAAAGATTCTCGTTTTTTTGAATATTTTTTTAAATAAGGATTACGTGAAATAGCTATTTCACTAACAATTTTTTGATCTTTAAAAAAATTTTCAAGTCTTTCTGTTAGTTGACCTTCTCTTTTTCGCTTATAAAGATTTACACCAGCAACATAAAAAAATTTCCATTTTTCAGCAATACGTAAATACATTTCAGTGTCTTCACTTTTAATTTCTTCATTAAATAGCCCAACTGTTTTAAAAACTTCTTTACGCACAATTGTTGTGGATGGTATGATTGGAGCATCTTTAACAAAATATTCCATTAATTGATTTTTATCAAAATTATTTAAAGATCTTACATAAATAGCAGAAGCTTGTGATGTATTTAATTCTATAAAATCAAAATAATCTCCATAAACTAGACCAATCATTTTATCTTTTTTAAAAGCTTTTATTTGATTCTGTAATTTATCTTCAGTCCAAAAATCATCACCATCAAGAAAAGCAATAAATTCACTATTTGAAGATTTTATTCCAATATTTCTTGCTGACGCTAAACCAACACCTATAGTTCTAATAACTTTTAATTTAACACAATCTAATTTTAATTGATTTAATATTTGAGGTGAGTTGTCTGTTGATCCATCATCAATAATAATTATTTCCTTAATGTTTTCATAACACGACTGAATAACAACACTATTAAAGCATTCTTTTATATATTTAGCTTCATTGTGGCAGGTAATAATTACAGTAATTTCATTTTTGGTTGAAGTATTGTTCATTTATTAATCTTTAATTTCTTTTTATATTTTAACAAATATGTTTCAATTAAATCAGGTAATATAGCAATTAAACCAATCAATATAAATGATCTTAAAGATGAAGCTTCTGTGCCAACATAAAAAATAATTGAAATATAAATTGAATATAGCAAATATTGAGATTTATTTGATGATATTAAATCTAATTTAATTAAATTATCAAATTTTACTTTCAGACGATACCAACTTTTAACCCATATCAATAAATAAAGTAATAGACCAATCATTCCATTTTCAGCCAAAACTCTTTGGAACTCTCCATGAATTCCAAGTTTCATTGGTTGTGGTAAATAATAATAATTTTCATTTAAATATGGTAGATATTTGTTTGTACCAATTCCAAAAAAAGGATTTTTTAAAAATATTTCTTTGGAAACTATTATTGAAAATGATCTTGTTACATTACTCCAGTTTTCATTCTCAGAAATATTTTGAGCATCAGCCTCATAATTAACATTTCCTATATTAATGATATTTATCATAGAATTAATTTTATTTTGCACATAAACATTTGAAATATTGCTTACTGAAATAGACAAAATAAAGTAAATAAATGCTAAAATTATCAAGAACTTTACTCCAAAACCCCTAAAATAATTTAATGAAAATAGAAATATAAAAATTGTTATAGCTTTTCTTTCTCCACTAATCAGTAATATAATTAAAAGAATAATCGAATAAAAAAAAAATTTTAAACTTTTTTCATTATTATAAATTTTAAAATATATGAAAAAAAGTAAAGTAAAAAATGTATAAGCTATTCTTGTATCTGGTAGTTGCTTCCATCCAAAATTTACTCCATTATATAAATGCCATAAAATTGTGCATGTGATTGCCAACAAGGATACGAATAATAAATATTTTAATAAAATTTCAAAATTAACCATTTTTCGAGATTTAAAAATTATATATAAAAAAGATAATACAATCGACATTTGAAGAAATTCTTTTGCTACATAAACTGCACCGAGCTTATAACTGAGAATTATATGTATTATAAAAAAAGGTAATAATACCTTCATTCCATTATCTTTATTTTGATAATTGTTTTGTATTTTTGAAATATAAATAAAAAAAAGGATACTCAAAACATCAAATAAACGAATTATAGCAAATGATGCTTCGTACCTAATATTTGAAAATAAAGCTAAAAATAAAATTGCAACAATAAGTGTATATTTATTATCATAATTTCTATTAATTAATTCTTCGTTTTCTATCATTAGATCTTTAAATTTAAATCATATAAATCGTTAATTTTTTTACCCATAAATTCTAACGACCAGTCTGATAAATCTGTTTTTTTTGCACCGCTTGATAGAGTTTTAAGGTAATCATCATTAGACAAAACAAGTGCTATTTTTTTGTATAATCCATTTGAATCATTAAGATTGTAAAGACATCCATTAATTTCATCTTTAATAATTTCATTTACACCATATATATTTGAGCATATTACCGGTTTTCCTCCTGCCAAATATTGTAACATAGCTCTTGATAATCCTTCTCTTTCTGAATTCATTATACAAATATCAGATATTGCAATATATTTTTCAGGGTATTCAGTGAAACCTGTAAATATTATATTTTTTTCTAAATTAAGTTTTCTTGATAATTTTTTACATTCTTCAAGTAATTCTCCATCACCTGCAAGTATTAGTACTGTATTTGGAAATTCAAATAAGATTTTATTAAATGTTTTAATGAGCTCTTTGTGTCTTTTTAAGCTTTCAAACCGTCCAACTCTTAAAATTATTTTTGAAGTAATTAAATTTTTATCTAACTTTAGATCAATAAATGCTTGATTCTTATCAATATTCTTAAATTTATTTACATCAAATGCAGAATAAATAATATGGTGGTCTGACGGATTACCTATTTTATACTTAAGATAAATTTCCATTGTACTCTTACTAACATTAATAAATTTATCAGTAATAAAGGAGGTAATTTTTTCTACAGTTAAATAAATTGTTTTTGTAAAAAAATTAGCATTGATAAATGGTAACGTATGAATGGTTAAAATTATTAATTTTGTACCTGAAAGCCATGCAGCAAATCTTCCTATAACTCCAGCTTTACTTTCATGAACATGGACAATGTCAGGTGATATATTTTTTATAATCTTTTTTATTTGATACAAAGCCTGCAAATCTTTTAAGGGGTGTATTATATTTATTAAATCCTCAACAACGATTAATTTAACTCGACTATCAATTTTTGTAATTATTTCTTTATTTTGCTCTCTACCTGTTATCAATGTGACTTCATCTTTATTTTCTACAGAATAATTACAAGAAAAGACCGTATTTTCATCAGCACCACCATTTAATAATCTAGTTATTATATGAATAATCTTTTTTTTCATTTTTTGAATAAGAAATTATCATTTATTTTCATTAATCACTCGTTTTAATGAATCGCAATATGGATTAATATTTTGATATAAAAAATTCTTAGCTATTTCAAAATTTTCTATAGATGGTCCATTTTGATTAATATAGTTAAAATCTAATTTATAATCATCTTTATTATTTAAAGTAATTTTTCTATCTGAGTGTAAATAATATTTTTGCTCACCAACATTTGTTGTGACAACAAAACAACCCGAAAGTAATGACTCTACTATTGTGGCCGCAAATCCTTCGTAATTACTTAAACAAAAGTAAATTTTTGATTCAATCATACACTTAAGAACATCATCATTGGGAATATTAAGCTTATAATCTATATCACAAATTGAATTAAATTGTTTTTTTAACAAATCAAAATCAACAACGTTTTTTAATTTATCAGAAATGATTAGGATTCTTAATCTTGAAGGATAAACTTTAGATATTTCTGTTAAAAATTTTTCTATATCTTGATATCCTTTTTGTTTTGAATTTGTAGCTACTGTAATAAAATCATATTTACGATTTGACCAATTTTTAATATCAAATTTTTGTAAATCATATTTTTTAAAAAAATAATTAATTATTCTATTATGGTTAATTGGATTGTAATTGTAAGACCTAGCCGAGCTGTAACTATCAAATACCTGTTTATCAGCAAGACGAGTTAATTTTGTACAAATTAGGTGACTAATTATATTTGTATATTTGGTATTATGTAGAAATGAAATCCACCTCATATTCTTTAATAAAATATTTAAAATAAATGCAATAACATGCGGCATCCAAGTTGAAGATAAAATAATATAATTCTCGCTACTTTTAATTTCTTTAAATAAAGAATGTGTAGTTTTGATAAAATTTATAAATCTAGAAATTATATTGTCATTGGATTTGTAAATATATTGAATCTTATAACTGATATCATTTTCAAACTCTTCCTGGGCTAATTTGGCTCCAGTTTCTACTCCTCCAATCTCATCACAAGGAATTAAGTGAATTATCTTTTTTATATTCATTACCAATATTTAATTTTTAAATTTAATTATCTTTTGATTTGATAAATAAAATAAAACCACAATATTAAAATTTAGCAAAAATATTTTTAACTTGTTCGTTTAAATCCACAGAACCTTTATTTTTTTTTTCAATCTTATTGTGGTCTGTTATATTGATTTTAGGTTGAACGTTATTGTCAAAAACATTTGTTAGAACATTTGTGTCATTGATAGCATCATTAACTGAATTTATTTTAGAAATTAAGTTACTACGTTGCTCTTCATATTTTTCGATTTCACTTTTTAATATTTCAAATTTCTTTTTAGTGTCAAGTAATTCACTACCCAATCTTACATTTTCCTCTTGATAAAAATCTACTCTTGCAATCGAGTTATGCCCTAAATTTTCTGAAATTTTACCCTCTGAGCTATTATTAGAATTTTCTAAAATATTATTTGGATTTTCTAAAATTTTATTAAGAGCAGAATTTATTTTACTGATGTCATTTTTTAATTCTCGGTTTTCTTTTACACTCAGTTCTATAAAACTCTGATGCTCATCCATCCTTTTTTCTAATAATTTAGATTTTAATACTAATTCATTAGAATTTAATAATTTGTCTAAAATTTTGGTAATTGAAATTTTGATCATTTTTAAAATAAAAATTAAATTTTTTTGTACTTTCAGTTTATCATCTACAAATAACAATATGCTATGAGCTAAATTAAAACAGTTATCTAATACTATATCAAGTTTGTTTTTTTCAATTATTAAAAGATCATCTTTTTGTAATTGTTTAAGTTTAAAATTGTTAATTCTAACTTGTAACTCTTTACTTGAGTCTGAGATCTCTTTTATATTATAATTGCTGTTCATAAATACAACCGTAGGTTTATTTATCTTTCAAGAAAAGTCTACATTTTAAATAATGATGATTTGACTTACTTTTTATATATTTAGATGAATATTTATTTAATCCACAACATGTTGTTATTTGTAAATGAATTTTAAACTTACTGAAAAAAATCAGCTTTTAATTTTGTCATTAATCTCCTTTGTATTTAATAAGTGCATAAAAAGTTTTAAAGATTATGTATAGATCCAAATATATTGTCCAGTTATTTAGATACCAAAGATCAAATTCCATTCTTCTTTTCATCATTTCTGGATCTGGTGTGGGTCCTCTAAGTCCGTTAACTTGAGCCCACCCTGTTAATCCAGGAACTGTTTTGTGTCTTTTTAAAAAACTCTTAAATAGTAGAGCATATTTTATATCAAGGTTTACAGGATGAGGTCTTGGCCCAACAATAGACATGTCACCAATCAAAACATTGTAAAATTGTGGCAATTCATCCACGCTAAATCTTCGAATAAATTTTCCAATTTTAAGAATTCGAGCATCATTTTGACTAACTTGAACTCTTGTATCGTATTTACCTTTAAATAAAGACCTTAACTTGTAAATTTTGAACCTTCTACCATCCCACCCTGTTCTATTTTGAGTAAATAATATGGGTGTTCCATCCTCTATAAAAATAAAGATAGCTGAAATTATTAAAAGAGGTGAAGCTATAACTAAAAAAATAATTGAAAAAAGCTTGTCTATTAAAACTTTAATAAAAAGGTTTATTCCATAAAATCTTGATTTTTCATAGAAATGATAATCAAATTTATTACCTAAAAGTTGTTTTCCTTCCAAATTTAATTTTCCACTTAAGTCTACATTAAGTGTATCTACAGAAAATTGTATAATTTTATTAAACGCTTCTTTCTTTTTATCCTCTTCTCCATTAAGTATCCAAATTTGTCCTAAAGCGTGATATTCTAAAATTGATCTTAGATCATCCTCAACATTGAAAATTGGTATCTTCATCTCACTTTTAATATACCTAATATCATTATCTTTAAAATCTACCATTAAACAACATTTAAAAACATTTATTTTATGAAAATTTTCATTTAAGATTTTTTTAATTTCCTGATAGGTTCCAACCAACATAATATTTTTTTGGATTATATTTTTTTCAATCAAATTTTTATAAACGTAATTAAAATACAATTTTGTAATTGATAAAATACTTAATAAAAAAATAATTAGATGTAAAAAATTTTTATCTATACTTAAATTAATACCAAAAATAAAAAATAAACTTAGTATTAAAAAATTAGAAAGAATAAAACTTAAAATATCTTTTTTTAAAAATGATATAAAGTTCATTTGATAAATTACCTTATTTGTTGATGTGATAATTATTAAAAAAATTATTGGAAAAAAAATTCCATATTCAAAATATTTTGAACTTGTAAAAATATTGAAATCAAGTAATTGATAGATCGTACGGTTTTCTAAAATAGAATAGATATATATTGAAGAGAAAATAGTGAGTGATTTTATAAAGTTAGTAAATAATACAAAGCCTTTATCATCATTTTGAAAAACTTTTTCTAATCTAAACATTCTTAATTTTTATTATAATAGTCCGCAGTGTAGTTATAATAATAACTATAATAACTATCCTTTGAGGTATCTAAATCATTAATAATTATACCATCAATTTTGGCACCAACATTTTGAATTTTTTTAATTGATGACATAAATGATGAGGTTTTTGTCTCCTCAGATCTGATAACAAATAGGTTATAATCTGAAGCTTGTGTTAAAATTAATGTGTCTGAAACTGGTTGAACAGGTGGCGAGTCAACAATTACATAATCATATTCTAATTTTAATACGTCTAAAAATTTTTTAATTTGTTCCTTGTTAACAATATCTGACATATCAAATCTTTTTTCACCTGAGGTGATAATGTCTAATTCAGTTCCTGGTACTTTGAAGATAACATCATTTAATTGTGCTGATCCAGATATAATTTCACCCAAACCAAATATTTCTTTATCAAATTGATAAAATCCATTCAAAACTGATGGTCTTCTTATATCAGCTTCAATGAATAATACTTTACTTGATTTTTCTAAAGATAGCGAAAGATTGAATGCATAAGTTGTTTTTCCCTCTGAAGGATTTGACGAAGTTACCATGTAGCTTTTATTTTTTTCAAATTTTGACTCAATAATTGCCCTAGAAGATCTAATCGCTTCAGAAAAACTAGATGAGCCGTCCTCAATAAACATTTGCAAAATATGAAAGCCCCTCTTAAGTTTCTCAACACGTGGCAACACACCTAATTGGGGAATATTTAAAGAGTCTATAGCTTCTGGACTTTTTATAACAGAGGAATTCATTTCCCTAAAGTAGAGCAATCCAAAAATTGATAAAAAAGATATTGAAAAAGTTAAAATAAAATTTTTTTGAGGCTTGGGATAAAAATGGCTAGATGGTAAATTTGGACTTTCAATTGTCTTTAGTTTTGATACTTGAAGATTTTGTGCTTCATTGGTTTCTTTAACTCTTTGAAGAAAAGTTTCATATAGTTTTCTACTGCTTTCAAGCTCCCTTGAGAATTTTAACATCCCAGATTCTTTATCTTCTAAAATTCTCAACTGATCTGTTACTTTTTGAAGTTCTTCCTCAGATGACCTTATAAAATTATCAAGATTACCTAATTCAAATGCTTTTTGTTGAATATTTTCATCCAAAATATTTTTTAATTGATTTTTTAAACTTTCATTTTGTTCTTGTGCTTGAATAATTTTTGGATGTTCATTAGTATATATTAATCTTAAAGATTCCATGCTGCTCTCGTTAGCATTTAAGGTATTTTTAATGTTTGAAATTTCCTCTCTAGATCTTAAATCTTCAATTGCTAATAGAGCATCAACATCACCCTCTGCCACTTTGACAGAAAGTAAATCATTTTCTTGTTGTTGATATTTTTGTTTAACCTCAATTATTTTATCAGATATTGATTGAATTTCTTTAATCTTTAATTCTTTAACATTGCCAGTATCAACAAGGTTATTTTCTTTTTTATAATTTGATAATTTTTTTTGAGCTATATCAATTTGAATAACAAGCTCTTTTAATCTTTCAGTAATTTTTTGATTTGCGTAAGTTGTAATTTTTATTTTACTGTCAATTTCATATCTTTGGTAAGAATCAATTATTGATAACAACGCTAATTGTGAAATTTTAGGATTTTCTGAAACAAAAGATAATTCTAAAACATCACTTCTTGGTATATTTTTCACAATAAAATTATTAGTCAAATTAGATTTTAAAAATTCATCGTCAATTTTTTTTTCTTTACTTAGTATTCTTTGTAAAAAATTTAGTGAATTCAGAGAATATAGATTCTTAAATTGCATAGAGCTTTTTTTATCCTTGATAATATACTCTAAAACTTCATCACTTTTTAAAATTGCCATCTGATTGTTAATTCTATTAATACGTGATTCAAGAGAATAAGCTTCTTCAATATTTACAATTTTACTATCCTCCGCTTCAATTACTATTATGGCTTTACTTAAAAATTTTTTTTGCTGATTAAGTGTTATTAATAAAACTAATAGAGACGTTAATAATGACACTAGTAACAAATTTTTTAAATTTTTTTTAACAACAAGATAGAGAAACTTTATATCTCCCACATCGAATATATCTAATATTGAGTTAATTCTATCAATCATGCTATGTATGTTGTCTATTTCCTTTATATCAAAAATTCAATAAATAGGAAAACATGCTTCAAGAAACTCCAAAAAAACATCATTTACATATGTTTTCATTAACTTTGATACATCTAAGCTATGATGTATTAGTTACATAATATGATTTGTTTTACAAAAAAATTTATAACTACTATTTTTATGTTATTTTTTTTAAATAGCTGTGTGACTTTACCTGGCATAAATAAAAGTCCCAAGTCTAAAAAATCTAATATAAAAACGCCGGTGAGCAAATACTCTATCAATGATGTTGGAATTAATATAATAAATTTAAATTCTTTATCTGAGGAAGAAATCAGAAAATTTAATCAGAATCAAATTGAAGAAATTAATAATAAGATTAATAAATTTTCTAATATTTATGAGTATAGATATGAATATATTTTAGGATCAGCAGACTCGATCTCATTAGACCTAACTGACACTGATGACCTTGATGGAACATATTTGATAGACCAAGATGGTATGGTCGATCTACCATTTGTAGGTAGAGTAAAAATAGGTGATCTCACAATAAATGAAGCTCAAAATATTTTAATGCAAATAATAAAAAACTTTTATAAAAACCCTGATCTTCAAATAGATGTTATAGAATTTAATAGTAGTAAGGTTTATATAATTGGGGCTGTTAGAAATCAGATAACAATAAATTTAGATCAAAAACCAATCAGATTAATTGAGGCTGCAATTCAAGCAAACTTTAATCCTAGCGCTGCCGATAAACTTTATGGAACCAAAGGTATTTTAAGACGTGACAATCAAGTTTATAAGATAAATTTAGACAACACTTTTAAGAGCACAGATGAAAAGGAAAATTTTTATTTAAAAAAAGATGATGTTATTTTTATAGACAGAAATTCTGATGCAATCCATGTCTTTGGGGAACTAACTAAACCAGGAATATACTTTCCTAATATGGATTATTCATTAACTGAACTTATTTCAACCAGTGGTTTAAATCAAATTACGGCAAATGCTAAAAAAGTTTTCATTATTAGAGAAAAATATGACTCATTTTTAGAGGTTGATGTATTTCAACTGGATATAAGAAATCCTGTTAATCTAATAGTAGGAAGAAAATTCAAACTACAGGCGAATGATATAGTTTTTGTCCCACCTGCTGAAATTGTAAAATGGAATAGAACAATAAGTTTATTGTTACCTCAAACAAATTTATTTAAATCTTATAATCCAATAATTAATAATGGGCTACAAACATACAAAGAGCAATAATTTAGTGCTTTATATTATTTAGAGAAAAATAAATTATAAATAAAAATTGTATAATTGGAATGTGTAATGAAAAATCAAAAATCAAAATTACAATTAGACAACTAACTGATAAACAATTATCAAAATTATAAAATATCTTATTATAAAATAATTTAAAAATAGAAATGATTATTAAAACCATACCTAATAGACCAAATTCACCAAAAAATTCAATAATATCAGAATGAGCATGATCCGCATAATAGCTTCCAGAATTTTTGAAATTTAATTGAAATAAGATCTCAAAACTACCCGGTCCATAACCAAATAAAAAAAAATTATAAAACTGATTTAGGCTAAAATTTATGATTTGAGCTCTACTTAAATTGGTATTAATAGAAACAATTTGTGAAAATTCTTCTTTTAATACGGAAAATCGTTCAATTAATTCAGCTGATCCAAAATAAAAACCCAAAACAAAAATATCAAAAAAAATAATTAATAAAATAATATTTCTAAATGAACTACTTTTATTTTTTGAATAAAATAATTCATTTATAAGATAAAATAAAACAGTAATTAAAAGCAAAAAATTACCAATTCGTGAAAAACTACTAATTATCCCTATTGTAATAAAAATTATAAACAATCTTATATAAATTTTAAAAAAAAAATTGTCTTTTTTTTTACTTAATTTTTTTATCTCAATATTCTTAATTAATTCTAAACTAGCAATTAAAGTAAATACT
>Ga0209383_1000311_pt1 | contig 35992 bp, 36 predicted proteins | sample CoawatmetaG02DNA_FD_187510 | JGI IMG/M metagenome (GOLD analysis project Ga0209383, IMG submission 187510) | Marine microbial communities from the West Antarctic Peninsula - Coastal water metaG029-DNA (SPAdes) (version 2) | ecosystem: Environmental > Aquatic > Marine > Coastal ... | reverse complement strand
GAAATAGAAAAAAAACTCAAAATGGAAAAATTATATTTAATTCATTTAGAAAAGGAAATGTTGTAGGTGATCATAAAGTAATTTTTAGCTCAAAAGATGAAGTTATAGAGTTAAGTCATGAAGCTTTAGACAGAGGTATTTTTGCAACTGGTGCAATTCAAGCAGTTAAATGGGGTGTAAATAAAAGAGCAGGCTTGTACTCTATGATTGATGTTTTAGAAAAATAAAAAATATGAAAAATAAAGTTGCTTTAGTAATAGGGGCTGGAAACAATTTAGGTGCAGCTATTGCAAGATGTTTCTCAAGCGAGGGCTATACAGTAGTAGCTGCTAGACGTAGCGGTGATAAATTAATAACCTTACAAAATCAGATTGAAGCCAAAGGTGGAATTTTTTATGGATATTCTTTAGATGCTAGAAAAGAAGATGATGTTATTAATTTTATAAAAGAAGTTGAAACAAATGTTGGTCCAATCGAAGTAGCAATTTATAATATCGGCGGTAATATTAAGTTTGGTATTACAGAAACAACATCTCAGAAGTACTATAAAACATGGGAAATGGCTGCATTTGGAGCTTTTTTAATAGGCAGAGAGGTTGCTAAATGTATGCTTGGAAGAAAGGCTGGCACAATAATATTTACTGGTGCAACAGCAAGTATTCGAGGTAGTGATGGTTTTTCAGCTTTTGCCGGTGCAAAACATGCAAAAAGATCTCTAGCTCAAAGTATGGCGAGAGAGCTTGGTCCTCAAGGAATTCATGTGGCACATGTCGTGATTGATGGAGCGATTGATACACCTTGGATAAAAGAATTATTTAATGATTTTTATAATGAAAAAAAAGATCTTGATGGATTAATGAATCCAAACGATATTGCAAATAATTATTTGTGGATACACAAACAACCACGAAACGCTTGGACTCATGAAATTGATTTAAGACCATGGATAGAAAAATGGTAATGCAGAAGAATAAGAAATATGACATTGTTGGAATTGGTAATGCAATTGTAGATTTAATTGCAGAAGTAGATGACTCATATTTAGAAAAAAATTCAATTAATAAAGGGTCAATGTCATTAATTGATTATGATGTTGCAAATAGAATTGGTAATGAAGTTGATATAGTTAAAACTATTCCTGGAGGATCTGTTGCCAATTCAATAGTATGTATTGCTCAGCAAAATCTAAAAACAGTATTTATTGGAAAAGTGAATCAAGATGAATTAGGTGAAAAATTTGCTAAAGGCTTAGCAGAAGAAAATGTTGAATTTAAAATTACAAAATCACTGGCCAATAAACATACCGCACGTTGTATCATTTTAGTTTCTACAGATGCTGAAAGAACCATGAATACTTATCTTGGTGTATCTCAAGAGCTAACCGAAGAAGATATTGATTTAAATATTATTGAAGAATCTTCTATTTTATATTTAGAAGGTTATTTATGGGATTTAGATAACGCAAAAAAAGCTATAAAAAAATCAATTTCAACAGCAATAAATTCAGAAACAAAAATAGCATTTAGTATTTCAGATGCATTTTGTGTTGATCGTTTTAGAGAAGAATTTATTGATTTAGTAAATAACTCTGCAGATATAATCTTTGCAAATGAATCTGAAATTAAAAGTCTATTTGAAACGAATGAATTAAATGATGCTATTAAAAAATGCCAGGATACTAAAAAAATATTTGCTGTAACACTTGGAGATAAAGGTGCTAAAATTATTTATAAAAACGAAGTCGTTGATATAAAAGCTGAAGTTATTGATAAATTAGTTGACACAACAGGCGCTGGGGATTTGTTTGCTGCAGGCTTTTTGGCTGAGTACTTAAAAACTCAAGACTTAGAATCGTCAGGAAAGCAGGGAGTAAAAATGGCATCTATAATAATCCAACAATTTGGTGCTAGATTATAATTATTATGCATGAAGATGTAACAATCGTTTCTGGAGGAGATTCAAAATATTTTCAACTTTTAAAAGAGCTTGCTTTATCTATTAGGGAAAAGCCTGAAGGTAAAAACCTTAATATAGTTTATTTAGATGGTGGCCTAACTAATGAAAATATTGGTTATTTTAAATCTTTAAATATTGAAGTTGTTGATCCATGCTGGTGTAATCCTATTGCAGAAAAAAAAGCTGCAGGACGTAATTTTTTAAAAATCAATATTGCAAAAATGCATCTTGATGTAATCCTGCCAAATAAAAAAATTATTATTTGGATAGATGCTGATGCTTGGTTACAGACTTTTGAAAGCATAAATTTATTTAGTATTGTTGCAAAAAAAAATAAACTTGCGATTGTTTCACAGGCTACAAGATTAGAGGGTAGAAATATTCAGTTTAAAAAGATATTTACACACAGATTTGTAGAACTAAGAAATATTTTATATAAAAATGCCAGAAGAGCGGGACTAGCAACAGGCTTAATAGAAAAAATGCAAGGAAGGCCAACATTAAATGCTGGCGCTTATTCTCTGCATGTTAATGCTCCTCATTGGAAAAGATTTAGATACTGGCAAAACGAAATTTTAAAAAAAGGCCGATTGTTTACATCAGATCAGCTTGCTATAGGCTTAACAATCTACCATGATGAATTATCTTATGAAGCTCTCCCTGATATTTGTAACTATATAAATCCTTGGCGATATGATGAAGAAAATAAATTGTTTGTAGATTACTTCGCACCATACACTCCAGTGAGTATAGTTCATTTAGCTGGACAAGATAAAAGTAGAAATGATGCTCTTTACGAAGTTGAAATGTTAAATCTTAAAGATCAAATAATTAATAAGACATTAAGGTACCAAATATAATACTTATTATTTTGGCTCTTTAGAAATTTTTACAATCATTTTACCTTTATTTTCTCCTGAAAATAACATCTTCAGACTGGAAACTGCATTTTCTAAGCCATCTACAATATGATTTTTATGTTGTAACTTGCCTTCTGCCATCCATTTGGACATATCTACAAATGCTTCTTTAGCTCTTGATTGATAATCAAACACTATAAAGCCTTGAACTTTTAGTCTCTTAACAAGTATATTAATCCAGTTTCGTGGTCCAGGTTGTAAAGTTTCACTGTTATAACCTGATATTTGGCCACAAATACTCATTCTACCACCAATATTAAATCTATTAATTACAGCTTCCGTAATTTCGCCTCCAACATTATCAAAGTACATATCAATACCATTAGGACAAAGTTCTTTAAGTTTAGAATTTAAATTATCAGTTTTATAATTAATAACGCCATCGATCTTTAAATCATTTTTTAGCCAATTACATTTTTCTTCTGAGCCTGCAATGCCTATAACTTTACAGCCTTTAATTTTTGCAATTTGAGATACTAGTGATCCTACAGCCCCAGCTGCACCAGATACAACTAGAGTTTCATTATCTTTTGGTTTCAATACATCTAGTAAACCAAAATATGCAGTCATACCCGGCATCCCCATCACACTTAAAAATGATGGTAACTCCAATCCAGTATTTAGAGGAATTACTCTTAGACCCATGCCATCATTAATGCAATATTCCTGCCATCCACCTTGGTATTGAACAGCATCACCTTTATTAAACTTTTCATTTTTTGATTCTTCAATTATTCCAATTGTGCCACCTCGCATAATGTCACCAATTTGCATTGCATCAACATAAGATGCTTTTCCACTCATCCATCCTCTGTTAGCTGGATCAAGTGAAAGATAAATATTTTTAATTAAAACTTCACCGTTTTTAATGTCATTCAAATTTGAATCTTTAAAAATTAAGTCGTTATCCTTAATTTCACCCACCGGAAATGAGTTTAGTATCCACTGTTTATTTTGCATTTTTATCCCTTATTTTATGTTGTGCTTAATATTGAGGTTCTTGAAGTTGGCATGTCGACTATAACTGCTGTCGATGTTGCGGTCACGACAATTTTATCATCTTGCTTTAAGTGACCCTCTAAAAAAACCAGATTTTTTCCAGCTTTCACGACACGCCCAAATCCATAAGCTTTCCCAGCTTTTGTGGGATATAAAAAGTTAGTTTTTATCTCAATGGTTGGTGGTCGTTTTGTAAAGTGTGTTTTAAATATAAACGAAAGAGCCATAGTGTCATCTATCATCCCTGATAGAAGACCACCCTGCACATCCCCAGTTGGGTTACAAAATTTTTTATCTATATCAAATTCAAATTGAATAGTTCCATCTTTAGTATTTAAATCTATACATTTCATATCATATAAAGATTGAAAATTTTCATTTTTATTATAGAGCTCAATCAAATCTTGGTCTGTAAATTTTTTCATAATTATTTCTTAGATTTCCAAAAATCTTTTGCTTTTTTAAAATAAGCACTTTTAAGTGGTGTTTCTGAATCTGTAGAAAGCTCTTGAAATGATTGAAGTATTTCTATTTGTTTTTTATTAAGTTTTATTGGAGTTTCTAGTTTAGCTTGAATATATAAATCTCCAACTTTACCACCTCTGACACTTGGCATTCCTTTAGATTTTAGTCTAAATTGGTCACCAGATTGAGTACCTGCTGGTATTTTCAATCTTGCTTTTCCTCCATCAATTGTTGGTACATCAATAGTTCCTCCTATAGTTGCATCTATTACGGAGACAGGTACTTCCGAAAATAAATTATCATCTTCTCGTATGAATAGGTTATGTCTATTTAGAGATACAAAAATATATAAATCTCCTTGCTGACCACCGTTTGGTCCAGCTTCACCTTCACCTGATAATCTTATTCGAGAACCATCATCAACACCTTTTGGAATATTAACCATCAATGATTTATTTTTTTGAACCCTTCCTGCTCCACGACAAGTTTTGCATGGATCAGAAATTATTTCACCTTTACCTCTACATTGAGGACAAGCCTGTTGTACAGAAAAAAAGCCTTGCTGTGATCTAACTTGACCCTGACCATTACACATAGGACAGGACGAGGGAGAACTTCCTTTTTTTGCACCAGATCCAGTACAATCATTGCATTTAATTTGAGTTGGAATATCTACTTTCAGTTTTTTTCCATTAAAAGCTTCTTCTAAATTAATTGAAACTTCGTATTGTAGGTCTGACCCTCGATTATTGCCTCGTCTTCCACCACCACCACCACCACCAAATGGAGATGTATCACCAAAGAAATTTGAAAATATATCTTCAAATGAAAAGCTAGAGTCAAAACCACCACCCATATTCCCTTCAACCCCAGCATGTCCAAACTGGTCATAGGCCGCTTTCTTTTCTTTATCAGAAAGCACACCATAAGCCTCACTAGCTTCTTTAAACTTTTGTTCAGCTTCTGGATTATCAGGATTTTGGTCGGGATGATATTGTTTAGCTAATTTATAATAAGCTTTCTTTAAATCAGCATCACTTGCTGATTTATTAACATCCAGTACTTGGTAGTAATCTCTTTTAGACATAAGCCCTCAATTAAAATGTTAGGCTTGTTTTGTGTCTTCGTTTACTTCCTCAAAGTCTGCATCAACAACATTTTCATCTTTTGGTTGTTCACTATCTTGATCAGGAGCTGTTGCTCCGGCTGCAGCTTGTTGTTCTTTATACATAGCTTCACCAAGCTTCATAGAAGATTGAGTTAATGCTTCAAGAGCAGGTTTGATTTTTTCTAAATCATCACTTCCCATTACATCTTTTAAAACTTGAACATCTTTTTCGATTGCTGCTTTTTCATCTTCAGTAACTTTATCACCAAATTCAGTTAGATTTTTTTCAGAAGAATGTAACATTGTATCTGCTTGATTTTTAGCATCTACCAACTCTCGCTTTTTTTTATCTGACTCTGCATTAGCTTCTGCATCTTTAACCATTTTTTCTATATCTTCATCGCTCAAACCACCAGAAGCTTGAATTGTAATTTGCTGTTCTTTTCCAGTCCCTTTATCTTTTGCTGAAACATTCACAATACCATTTGCATCAATATCAAATGTTACCTCAATTTGGGGTGTTCCCCTTTGTGCTGGAGGAATGCCATCTAAATTAAAATCACCAAGCTGTTTATTATCTGAAGCCATTTCCCTTTCTCCTTGAACAACGCGAATTGTTACTGCAGATTGATTATCTTCTGCTGTAGAGAAAGTTTGACTCTTTTTAGTTGGAATAGTTGTATTCTTATCAATAAGTTTTGTAGCTACACCACCTAAAGTTTCAATTCCTAGCGATAATGGTGTTACATCTAAAAGAAGCACATCTTTAACATCACCTTGCAAAATACCCGCTTGAATAGCAGCACCCATGGCCACTACTTCATCAGGATTAACACCTTTATTTGGTTCTTTACCAAAAAATGTTTTAACTGTTTCAATAACTTTTGGCATTCTTGTCATACCACCAACAAGAACAATCTCATCAATTTCCCCAGCACTCAAACCAGCGTCTTTTAATGCTGCTTCGCAAGGAGTAATTGTTTTTTGAATTAAATCTTCTACTAAAGACTCTAATTTAGCACGAGTGATTGTAAGTGTAAGATGTTTAGGGCCTGACTGATCAGCAGTAATAAAAGGAAGATTAACTTCAGTTTGTGCAGTTGATGATAATTCAATTTTTGCTTTTTCAGCTGCTTCTTTTAATCGTTGCAATGCAAGCTTATCTTGTTTTAAGTCTATTCCATTTTCTTTTTTAAATTCATCAGCAAGATAATCTAATAAACGAATATCAAAATCTTCACCACCTAAGAAAGTATCACCATTTGTAGATTTAACTTCAAATACTCCATCACCGATTTCTAGAATAGATACATCAAATGTTCCACCACCCAAGTCATAAACTGCAATTGTTTTACCATCTTTTTTATCTAAACCGTATGCTAGTGCCGCTGCAGTTGGTTCATTAACAATTCTTTCAACTTCAAGTCCAGCAATTTTACCAGCATCTTTTGTTGCTTGACGCTGTGAATCATTAAAATATGCAGGTACAGTAATAACGGCTTTTTCAACTTTTTCACCTAAATATCTTTCGGCATCTTCTTTTAATTTAGTCAAAATAAAAGCTGATATTTGTGAAGGTGAATATTTTTCTCCAGAAGCTTCAACCCAAGCATCGCCACTGTCAGCTTTAACAATATTATAAGGAACCATCTTGATGTCTTTTTGAACAGTTGGATCATCGAAAGATCTTCCAATCAGTCTTTTAATTGCATATAGCGTATTTTCTGGGTTAGTAACAGCTTGTCTTTTTGCAGGTTGTCCCACAACTTTTTCACCATCTTTACCAAAGCCAACAATTGAAGGTGTTGTTCTTGATCCTTCAGAATTTTCGATAACCTTGGAATTTTTACCATCCATTATTGAAACGCAACAATTTGTTGTTCCTAAATCTATACCTATAACTTTTGACATTTTATCTCTCTCTTTTAAATATTTGTTTATATATAGTTAGTGGGACGTTAAACTACAAGTACTCAAAGCTATCTTTTTGAAGAAAAAATGAAATCGTTTTATGGCTTAAAATATAGCTTATTTAGATAATTTTTTTGATACACCAACTAATGCAGGTCTTAAAAGTCGATCTTCTATTTTAAAACCTTCTTGAACAACTTGAAGAATAGTACCTTCGTCTACATCATCATTTTCAATTTCAAACATTGCTTGATGAATATTTGGATCAAATTTAACATTTAACGATTCAAGTTTAGTAATTTTAAACTTTTCAAAAATAGAGTTTAATTGCTTCTCCGTAAGTTGGATGCCCTCAATAAAATTCTTTGTATTAGAATCAATGTTCTTATCTTCTATATCAATTTTTTCACTTACTTCCATGGCACGTTGCAAGTTATCTAAAACAGATAGCATTTCCTTTGCAAAATTTGAAATTACATATGTACTTAAATCATCTTTTTCCTTTTCGTATCTGCGGCGATTATTTTCATTATCAGCTAATGTTCTTAACAATTGATTTTTTAAATCATTAATTTCATCTATCTCACCGATTATTGGTTCAAGTAACTCTTGTTCATCTTCAATTTCAGAATCTTTATTCTTGAACTCATCGCTATCTGGTAAAGTTTTCTTTTTAGACATTTTTATATATTTCTCTAATATTTAATATTTATGTAATGATCTATATTCTTTTCGTCAATATCTGAGTAATATAAAAATAAAAGGGTAAATATGAGAAAAGATAGAAACTTAAATGAGTTAAGAAAAATTGAATTTATAACTAATTTTTCTCAGTATGCTGAGGGTTCATGCTTAGTAAAATTTGGTGGTACACATGTATTATGTAATGCATCTTTAGATCAGTCAGTGCCTCGTTGGTTAAAAGGACAAAATAAAGGATGGGTTACAGCAGAGTATGGAATGTTACCCCGTGCAACGCATGACCGTGTTTCACGAGAAGCAAAGAAAGGCCAACAAACAGGTAGGACGCAAGAAATCCAAAGATTAATAGGAAGATCTTTAAGAGCAATTGTGAATCCTACATTATTTAGTGAAATGCAAATTTTAATTGATTGTGATGTTTTGCAGGCTGATGGTGGGACAAGAACCGCTTCAATATGTGGTGCCTTTGTTGCACTTCATCATTGCTTTGAATCTATGATCAAGAATAATATTATTAGAAAAAATCCTATCATAGAAAATTTAGCAGCAATTAGCTGTGGTGTAATTGCTAATGATTGCTATTTAGATTTAGATTATCATGAGGATCAATCAGCTGATGTTGACTCAAATTTCGTTATAACAGAAAGCCAAAAGCTAGTAGAAGTTCAAGTAACATCTGAAGGTAAAATATGTGAAGAAAGTCAATTTAATCAATTATTAGATTTAGCTAAATCAGGAATTTCAAATATTATAAATGAACAAAAAAAAGTTATGTAATTAATTAGCTATATGAAAACAAAAATAGTTGTTGCTAGTCACAATCAAGGCAAAGTAAAAGAAATAAAAAATCTTTTAAAACCATTTAAATTTGAAGTTTATTCAGCTTCAGATTTTGATATTAAAGAGCCAAAAGAAACAGGTAAAACTTTTATAGATAATTCTATTATTAAGGCTAATGCTATTGCAAAAAAATCTAATCTTATTGCAATAGCAGATGATAGTGGGTTATGTGTAAATTCATTAGAAGGCAGGCCAGGAATATATTCTGCTAGATGGGCAGGCAAAGGTAAAGATTTTAATTTAGCTATGAGAAAAATTGAAAAAGAGCTAAATAAAATCTTATCAAACTCTAAAAAAAAACGTAGGGCACATTTTTGCTGCGCTTTGAGTTTATGTTTTCCAACAGGAAAAATTATTTCATTTCAAGGAAGGGTTTATGGCTATTTACAGTTCCCCCCAAAAGGATTAAATGGCTTTGGATATGATTCCATATTTATACCAGATGGATATAGAAAAACTTTTGGAGAAATGAATTTTTCTTTTAAAGAAAAAATTAGCCATAGGCAGATCGCATTTAATAAACTTAAAAAATATCTAATTAAAATTTAATTCTGCTTTTTTTATTTCGTTTATTTTCTGATTTTTAATTTGAAAGATAGATAATGATCGTTCAATATCACCATCTTCATTAAATCTAAACAAACCATTGCTTCCTATAAATCCATTTTTATTAGTCATATTTGAAATATTAATTTCTTGTTTATTTTTTTGCAATGAAGAAATTAAACCTATTAAATCATATGCTAACGACGAAATCTTATGAGGCTTTAAAATAAAGTTATTTTGGTATTCAGTTACAAAATTTTCATAATTAATTTGATTTACATTGGGAAATATTGCTTTTTCAAGTGCTGGTTCCTTAAGGGCTATATTATGTGACCATAAAGAATTGCCAATATATAAAACCTCTTTAGGATCTACATCATAGTAAGGTAATATCGAAGCAAGCATAGATAAGTGATTAATATTTTCAGCGCCAATATAAATACTATTAAAACTTAGATCTCCAATCGTATCTTTACTTTTTAATATTTTATATTTTTTATCTGCCTCTAACGTATTTAATTTTTTTAGCTCATCTAATTTTTTTTCTAAATCCAGTTTTCTTTGATCATAATTAGCAATTAACTTTGCAACTTTATAGAAGTCAGGATTTTCAGAGTCATAAAGAACCAACTTAATTAATTCACCTTGGTTTTCTAACAATAATTTTTCAATTAAATTTTTAGACCGATTTCCATATTGATTATTAGGTAAAATTACTCCAAATTTATCCTGTCCACTTGCTATAGCATATTTCAATATTTCTTTTATTTCATTTTCAGGAGTTAAACCTGATATAAAAGTATTTTTACTTTTCATGTCTGTATTATTTGAAAAAGTAATCATGATAACTTTTTCATCTAAAGCAATGGGTTTAATTAATTCAATATTTTTAGAGAATAATGGTCCAAGTATTATATCAACGCCCTCATTAATTAATTCATAATACGAGCTAATTATATTTTTATTAATATTTTCTGTATCTTTAATAAATAATTTTATATTTTTATTTTTAGTTTTACTTAATGATAGTTGTGATGCTTTAAGTAAAGACCCTCCAATTTTTGAATTTTTACCACTTAATGGCAAAAGCAAACCTATCTTTATTTCTTTAACAATATACTCTTCTTTAACATCAATAGAATTGATAGTTTTATCATTATTTTTATATACAGAATTTTTATTTTCATAAGTGGTTGTTTCACATCCATAAAATAAAAATGGCACAAAAAATGTTAGAATAATGTTATATTTTAAATAATTATTAATAAATAATTTTATGGATTTAAATATAGATACAAAAGCGATCATCGATCAAATAAATAAGAATAATTTTTTACCAGGACTATACATAGTATCAACTCCAATTGGTAATTTAGCAGATATATCTATACGATCTTTATCTATTCTTTCGTTATCTTCCTTCATATTATGTGAAGATACTAGAACAAGCAAAAAATTAACAACAAAATATGGCATAAAAAATAAATTAAAGTCTTTTCATAAATTTAATTCAACAAAAGAAATGCCCGATATAATAAATAAACTCAAAGCTGGTTTAATCATTTCTATGATATCTGATGCAGGTACTCCGTTAATATCTGACCCAGGAGAATCTCTAGTCAATACCTGTATAGATGAAAAAATTCCAATTTATTCTATACCTGGGGCATCTTCTGTTTTAGGGAGTATTGTAGTTTCAGGAATGGATACAAGTAAATTTACTTTCTTAGGATTTTTTCCACAAACTCAAAAACTTAAAGAACTTTTTATTGAAAAAATTCTTTATTCTAATGAAACAGTAATTATCTTTGAATCACCTAAGCGTTTTAGAAAGCTTTTATTATATTTTATAAGCAACCTGCCTAGTCGTAAAATTGCAGTAGTCAGAGAATTAACTAAAAAAAATGAGGAAGTTGTGAGGGGGATACCCCAGCTTGTATACGAGAATTTTAATGAAAGAGTAAATATTAAAGGAGAGATTACAATAATAATAGAGGGAGCAGAATTAAATAAAAAAAATCAATTTAATAATGATGAAATAATTGCTTTAATAAACTTATATAAAGTAACTTTAACAGATAAAGAAGTAGTTACTAAAATTTCAAATAAATTAAATATATCAAAAAGAGTTGTTTATCAGCTTGTACTTGACAATAAATAATAAGTATTTAATTGAAAATTTTTTATGATTTAAGTACTAATTAATATATGAAAAAAAATATGTATTATAAACTAACCATTACACTTTTTTTATTGTTTGCAATTTCTGGGTGTCAAACTGTTTACATGACAGGTGTTTCAAAAGCAGTATTAATTGATAAGGAAGAAAGATCTTTTAATAACTATGTTGCGGATACAATTATATTAGCTCAACTAAAGAATGAATATTTTTCCAACAATGAAAATATATTTTTTTTTGTTAGTGTGGATGTATTAGAAGGCAGAGTAATGCTCACGGGATCAGTAGAACAAATAGATGAAAGAATTGAGGCTACTAAATTAGCTTGGGGTATTGAAGGAGTGAATGAAGTTATTAATGAAATTCAGATTAGTAATGATGAAGATATATTAGATTATGCAGATGATTTAGTAATGAAAACTAAGATTAATGCAAAGTTATTATTAGAAAAAAATATTTTAAGCTTAAATTATTCAATAGAAGTCGTTAATGGTGTCGTTTATTTAATTGGTATTGCACAAAACCAAAAAGAACTTGACGCTGTTATCGAGATAAGTAAAAAAACTTATGGCGTTACTAGTGTTATTAGTTATGTTCGATTGAAAGGTATTTCTTAGTTAAAAGTATGAATATAGCTTTTCAAATGGATAAATTGTCCAATATTAATTTTAATACTGATAGTACAATTGCATTAATATTCGAATCTCAATTAAGAAATAATAAAAATTTTATTTACGAACCCAATGATTTATTTATCAAAAATAATGAAGTATTTGCTTTGGCCAGTCTAATTAACTTTAGTAATAAAGATTTTTCTAAGTATAAATCTGCTGAGAAAAAAATTATTAAGCTTTCCAGTATGAACATTGTTTTTATTAGACAAGATCCACCCTATGATATGGCGTATATTACATCATTACACATACTTGAATTAATAGATTCCAAAAAAACAAGAATAGTCAATGACCCAATAGGTATACGTAATTCACCGGAAAAAATTCTTATATTTAATTTTCCTGAATTAATTCCTCCAACAATAGTAACTAGATCAAAAGAACAGGTAATTCAATTTCTAAAAAAATATAAAAAAGCTGTTATCAAACCTTTATACGGGAATGGTGGTGAAGGAATTTTTCTAATTTCAAATAATGATCTTAACTTAAATCAAATTATCGAATCTTTTATCTCTAATAATAAAGAACAATTTATAGTTCAAAAATATCTTCCTGCTATCACTAAAGGAGACAAAAGAATTATTCTTGTTGATGGGGAACCAGTAGGAGCTATTTCAAGGATACCTAAAGCAAATGAAATTCGATCCAATATTCACGTTGGTGGAACTACTAAAAAAATATTGATGTCTAAATCTGACCGATTAATATGCAGCACAATTGGTCCAGAACTTAAAAAAAGAAAACTTTTTTTTGTTGGGATAGACATAATTGGAAAAAATTTAATTGAAATAAATGTTACCTCTCCAACCTGTATTAGAGAAATAAAGCAACATTCTAAATTAGATATAGCAAAAATTATTTGGGATAAGCTAGCTTAGCTGTTTGAAACAAGCTAAAGCTGCCAAATTTACCATGTCAGCAACACTTGCACTTAAAGGTGCAATTTGAACAGATTCATTAAACCCCACTAAATAAGGACCAACTAAATCACCACCACCAAGTTCTTGTAAAAGCTTTGTAGATATACTTGCACTATGAATTGCAGGCATAATTAATAAATTTGCTGGCTCCGATAGCTTACAAAATGGGTAAAGAGCCAAAAGATTCTCATTTAAAGCAACGTTTGCTGCCATTTCACCATCATATTCAAAATCAACATCTCTATTATTTAATATTTTTAAAGCATCTCTTATATATGCTGACCTTTCAGTAAATGGTTTGCCAAAATTTGAATATGATAATAATGCAGCTCTAGGCTCTATATTAAAAATCTCTCTTACAACTTTAGCACTTTGCTCTGTTATATCTGCAAGTTCTGCTCCATTAGGCATGTCATGTACATTTGTATCGGCAACAAAAATTGTTCTACCGTTACATATCATAACTGTCAGGCCTAAAATTCTTTTATTTGGAATTGGATCAAGAACATATTCAACACTTTCAAGTGTGACGGCATAGCTACGATTAAGGCCACAGATCATGGCATCTGCTTCTTTTAGTGAAACCATACATGCGCCAAAAACATTTCTTTCTTTTATTAAAAGATTTAAACAATCTTCCTTTAAAAATCCCTTTCTTTGTAATCTGTCATAAATATGATCGGCATATCTTGTATGAGCCTTCTTATCTCTTGTATTGTGAATTTCCATTTGATCAAAAAATTCAAGACCTATTTCTTTCATTTTATTTTTTATTATTTCTTCTCTTCCAATCAGAATTGGCGTACCCATTTTATTATTATAAAATATTACTGCGGCACGGATCATATCCTCTTCTTCACCTTCAGCAAAAACAACTCTTTTAGGATTTTCCTTAACACTTTGGAACATTCCTTGAAGCAAACCAGCAGAAGGATTTAATCTGGCAGCAAGTTGAGCACCATAAGCCTCAGTATCTACAATAGCTTTTCTTGCAACACCTGTTTCCATAGCAGCTTTTGCCACTGCCATTGGAACTTTAGAAATTAGCCTTGGGTCAAATGGAGACGGTATAATATAATTAGCGCCATATTGAGGCCTCTTTCCAGGATATGCATTTGCAACCTCATCGGGAACATCTTCCTTAGCAAGCAGGGCTATTGCTTCTGCAGCTGCAATTTTCATTTCAATATTTATTGTAGTCGCTCTTACATCAAGTGCACCTCTAAAAATATATGGAAAACCTAAAACATTATTTACCTGGTTAGGGTAATCTGATCTACCTGTTGCAACAATTGCGTCAGGTCTAACTTCTTTCACTAGTTCTGGTAAAATTTCTGGCTCAGGATTTGCCATTGCAAATATAATTGGTTTTTCATTCATTGATTTAACCATTTTTTGACTAATAATATTAGCAACTGAAAGTCCTAAAAATATGTCTGCTCCCACTAGAGCCTCTTCTAGTGTTCTTAATTTCGTCTTAATAGCATGCGCTGATTTCCATTGATTAATATTTTCTTTTCTTTCAGAATGTATTACACCCTTAGTATCACATAAAATAGCATTGTTGTTTGGTAGACCCATTGCTTTTAAAAGTTCCAAGCAGGCAATTCCTGCCGCTCCCGCACCATTTACAACAACTTTAACATCTTTTAATTTTTTTCCCGTTAGATCTAAAGCATTTATAATTCCTGCAGTTGAAATTATAGCAGTTCCATGCTGATCGTCATGAAAAACTGGAATATCCATTTTTTCTTTAAGAGCATCTTCAATTATAAAGCACTCAGGTGCTTTTATGTCTTCTAAATTTATGCCTCCAAAAGATGGCCCTAAATATTTAACAGAATTTATAAACTCATCGGTATCTTCGGTATCGATTTCTAGATCAATAGAATCAATATCAGAAAATCTTTTAAATAAAACAGCTTTGCCTTCCATAACTGGTTTTGAAGCTGCAGCTCCTAGGTTGCCCAGTCCAAGTATAGCAGTCCCATTAGTGATAACTGCAACCAGATTACCTTTTATAGTATAGTCATAAATTGAATCTGGATTTTCAGCTATCTCTCTTACAGGAGCTGCAACTCCTGGAGAATATGCCAGAGATAAGTCTCGTTGAGTATCTAAAGGCTTAGTAGCCCTTATTTCTATTTTTCCAGGCTTTCCTTTTGAGTGAAATTGTAGGGCCTCTAAATCGCTGAAATGCTGAGAATCTTTTTTATTTTTCATAATATTGTATATCGTTATCTAACTTATATAGGTTTTTTTATGCTATTCAAATTCAAAACCTATATAATGTCAAAATGCTAGAATTTACAAACAGAAGATGAATATTTTAAAGTCATCATCAATTTATTCTTTTTTTACCCTTATTAGTAGAATTTTTGGTTTTGTTAGAGACGTTGTATTTGCAAATGTTTTAGGCACTGGATTGGTTGCAGATGTTTTTTATGTAGCCTTTAGATTTCCAAACACGTTTAGAAGAATATTTTCTGAAGGAGCACTTCATTCATCGTTCATACCCGTTTACTCAAAATTGTTAGCTCAAAAAGAGAAGAAAGCAGCCAATATATTTGCGGGGAATATATCCTTAATTTTATTTTTTATAACATTCATCATTGTAGTTTTAGCAGAAATTTTTATGCCAAAAGTCATAAGTATTTTAGCACCCGGATATATTGAGAATTCTATAAAATTTGATCAACTTATTATATCTTCTAGAATTACTTTCCCGTTTTTAGCTTTAATAACCATGTGTTCAATTTATTCTTCAGTACTAAATGCACATGGAAAATTTGCCATATCAGCTGCTCTTCCAATAATACTTAATATAATTTTAATTCTAGCAGCCTTAACAGCTTATTACCTTGATGGAAATATACTTATTGTTTTATCTTGTAGCGTAATTCTTGCTGGTATGTTGCAATTCTTGTTATTAATATTCTCAATAAAAAGAAATAATATACAAATAACTTTTTTAAAAAGTTTTTATATTGATGGACTAAAAAAGTTTTCTAAATTATTTGTTCCAAGTATTTTTTCTTCTGGCTTGCTACAAATAAATATTTTAATCGGCACTATAATAGCTTCGTATCAATCAGGTGCAGTTTCTTATTTATACTATGCTGATCGTATATATCAGCTACCATTAGCACTTATTGGAATTGCGCTAGGAATTACACTTTTACCAAATTTATCAAAAAAAATAAAAAATGAATCTAATAAAGAAGTATTTTTTCTTATTGAAAAAACAATAATATTTTCATTATTATTAGCAGTGCCAGCATCAGTTGCCCTATTTGTTATGCCATACATTATAGTTGAAACTTTATTTCAACATGGCAGTTTTAATGAAATGTCATCATTATCTTCAGCCCAAGCACTTAAATATTACTCTATAGGACTAATAGCATTTATTTTGACTAAAATATTGACCCCCATTTATTTTGCAAATGAAAAACCCAAACCTCCTTTAGTACTTTCTCTTATTACAGTTATTACCAATACAGTTTTAAGTATTGTATTATTTAAAAACTATGGCTTTGTAGGCATTGCAATTGCAACAACAATTTCAAGTTGGTTAAATATTGTATGTATGTATATTCACCTTCATATGTCAGGTTTGTTTACTCACAGTAAAAAAATGTTTATGCCGTTTATAGTAATTATTTTTTCTTCATTATTTTTAGGAGTCTTACTATCAATATTTGTGAAAATTTATTCATATTTTATAATTACAAATATTTTTATTAAATTAAGTTGTCTATTTATAGTAATATTAGCATCCTTATCATCCTATATTTTACTAATTTCTTTTTATAAACCGTTTTCTTATGTTAGTTTAAAAACGGAGTTTTTAAGTAATGATTAAAAAAACAGTTTTGTCAGGAGTTCAGCCCACAGGTGATTTACATTTAGGCAATTATTTAGGAGCGATTAAAAATTTTGCAGTAATGCAAAATGAAAATGACTGCTTGTTTTGTGTAGTTGATTTACACGCAATAACTGTTTTTCAAGATCCAAATCAACTACGTAATAATACTTATGAAGTTACTGCGGCATATTTAGCCTGTGGTATTGATCCAGTTAAGAGTATAATTTTCAATCAAAGTCAGGTATCTGGACATGCTGAATTAGCTTGGATTTTAAATTGTATTTGTAGAATGGGTTGGCTAAATAGAATGACCCAATTTAAGGAAAAGTCTGGAAAAAATTCTGAAAATGTTAGTTCAGGTTTATTTACATATCCAACTCTTATGGCTGCAGACATACTTTTATATAGAGCAACTCATGTACCAGTTGGCAGTGATCAAAAACAACACCTAGAACTTACAAGAGATATTGCACAAAAATTTAATAATGATTATAAATTACCAGATTTTTTTCCATTACCAGAACCATATATAGAAAAAGAAATTTCAAGAGTAATGTCTTTAAGAGATGGAACTTCAAAGATGAGTAAATCTGATTTATCAGACTATTCCAGAATTAATCTTAAAGATAATAAAGATACAATAGTTAAAAAAATTAAAAAATCTAAAACAGCAGATATGCCAATGCCATCCTCGCAAGAAAAAGTTACTCTGATGCCGGAAGTTAATAACTTAATAAATATTTTTACTGGAGTTACAAGTTTTTCTAAACAGGATCTTATTACTAAATATGAAGGTCAAAATTTTTCAAATTTTAAAAATGATTTATCAGATGCATTAGTAGAAAAAATTGCTCCTATAGGAGATGAAATTAATAAATTAATGAAAGATAAAAGTTATCTAGATCAAATTATGAGAGAAGGCACTGAAAAAGCAAGAAATAAATCTGAATTAGTCCTAAAAGAAGTTTATGATATAGTTGGTTTTATAAAAGCATGAATCATAGATCAAAATTTTTAGTTATTATTGATGAATCAACGGAAGTAAATGTCGCTGTTCAGTTTGCATCTCGACGAGCCTCAAATACAAAGGGAGGTTTGGTTTTATTAAGTGTAATTGAACACGCTGATACCCAACAATGGAAAGCAGTCGAGGATATTATCCAACAAGAGGCACGACTAGAAGTAGAAAAAAAATTACAAGAATGGTCAGAAGTAGCATTCAATATATCAGGACAAACACCCGAAGTAGTTATTAAAGAAGGTGTTGTTAGCGAAGAAATAATTAAGTTTTTAAATGAAGATAAAAAAGTAAGATTCTTAGTACTAGCTGCATCAGATGAAGATAACCCAGGGCCATTAGTATCTTTATTAGCAGGACAACGTTCTGGTAAATTACCTATACCAACCTTAGTGATTCCCGGTGGGTTATCCAGTGAAGAAATTGATGATTTAGCATCACGTGCTCAATAAAAATATTCATTGAAAACAATAGCTTAGCAAATTTTTTATTGTATTTGTACTATTTAATTCATATCTAAAATATATATCAAAAATAACTTTTTTATTATTATGTTTATACAAACAGAATCTACGCCAAATCCAAATTCGCTTAAATTTATTTTGGAAGATGAAATTACGACTGATCAAACATTTGAGTTTAATTCAATAGAGGATTGCTCCAATTCAGAACTTGCAGCACAACTATTTAATATTGATGGTATTGAATCAATATTTTTTGGGTTAAATTTTATTAGTATAAATAAAAATAAATATGAATGGGATCAGCTTAAAGCTCCAATATTAACAAAAATTGCTGACTTTCTAAGTTCAGGAAAACCAGTAATTAAAGTAAATGATTTAAAGGAAACAAATAATAATAAAACAGAATTCAACCCTGAGGATAAAGAGATAGTTTTTCAGATACAACAACTATTAGATGCAAAGATTAAACCTGCTGTGGCACAAGATGGTGGAGATATAGAATTCAAAAAATTTCATGATGGTATTGTCTATCTAGCGCTTCAGGGAAGTTGTGTGGGCTGCCCTAGTTCAACTATGACACTTAAAACAGGTATTGAAAATTTACTGAAACATTATGTCAGAGAAGTTAAATCTGTAGAACAGTATGCATAAAAATATAATTATTTTATTAAAAAAAATATTTAACAATAATAATTCTATTTATCACTTGGGATATATATTTTATGGTACATCAATAATCATAATCTCAATTATGATTATGATGGTTTCTTATTCAAATTTATATAAATACAATGATACTTATTCAAATAAAATACTTAATCAAAAAGAATTAGTTGTAGAAGAATATTTAGCTAATGATAATTCAAAAATTATTAATTACAACTCTACGGGCAATTTGGAAATACAGATTGATAAACATGATTTTACTTCCAAAGATCTCAATAAAATTTTTGATGAACAGAAATACTATATTAGTTCAGTTAGAGATAAGAAGTTAGTTCCAAATATATCAATTAATAAATTTCCAAAAGATTTTAGCTTAATAAGTTCAACAAGAGATAAGAAATCTTTATTTATAAGGTCTCTACTTCCTTTGATTATTATGGAAAATAATAAAATTATAGACACGAATAAGCGAATTAAAAAAATTAATAATGGTACTTTTGACTATATCTCTAGAGACGAAGCATTATGGCTAAAAAAACAATATGTAAACTATAAAGTTAAAAGCCATTATATTGATGAGTTGTTAATTAAAGTAGATATTATTCCAGTTTCAATTGCTTTGGCCCAAGCTGCGATTGAAAGTGGATGGGGAACATCAAGATTTGTCACTGAAGGTAACGCTTTATTTGGTCAATGGAGTTGGTTTAAAGGCAGTGGAATAGTTCCAGAAAAAAGAGACATAAATGAAACATACGAAATAAAATCTTTTGAAAATTTGAGACAATCTGTTTCCGCATATATGAAGAATTTGAATTCTCATAATAATTATTCTGAATTTAGAGTTGTTAGAAATAATTATAGGATTAACAATGTTGAAATTAAATCACTCAATCTTCTAAATTTTTTATCAAATTATGCTGAAAATATTGAATATTCAAAAATTTTAGAAAAGATTATTAAAAAAAATAATTTACAAGAATTTGACCAGGCTGAGATTTATATACCTCCCTATGAATTTGCTAATTTAATTTCTAATTAATAGTAAACTGATAGCCAAACCACAACCAGTCTGTGCCAACTTTAGTTGTACAATTTATTCTACCTCTACCAGCTAAAAAAGGTTCCGTTAAATTTAATTCAACATGTTTATTTAGGTCTATTTTAAGATCAACGCTATTCCATTCACCCCCACTATTTGAAAAACAATTTAACTGACTATTGTTAACTTTAGATATTAAGTCAAATTGGATTTGAGGAATTGTATTTTTTTTCAATAAAATTTTATTTGGTAAAAAATTTTTTATAATTAATGGCTTAGCATTTGCAGAAAAAATAAACCTGTCTATTTTTCCATAATCTTCATTTAGGGAAAATCTCGGTAAGTAGTACTGATTAGTATTCTTATGAATTACTCCCGAATGTTGGCCAAATGCAAATTCAATATCAAGATCTTTTAATAAACCGATAATTTCATTACTAGCTTCACCATACGGATATGCAAAAACTTTAGGGCTTATATTCAATTCTTTATTTAAAATAGAGATTGAAGATAAAAGATCATTTTTAACTTGTGAAATATCATAAAGCGGTAAATGCATATGTAATGCACTGTGCAAAGCAACTGAACCACCCTCATTAATAAATTCACGTAAATTATCCCAACTCATGTAATTCCAATGTGCTTGATTAACCACATCGGTTGATACAAAAAGTGTTACTGGAATATTGTATTTTTTAAATATTGGCCAACCATTTTCGTAAAAAGACAAAAAAGCATCATCAACTGTAAAGCCAACTGTTTTTGGTAAGAATGATTGTTTAGCAATTTTTTTTTGTAAAATCTCATCAATTGATTCAATATTAAATTCATTATCTATTAGGTAAATTAAGTGGTCTTCTAGTTGATTGGTATTGATATTTGTTGATGGATACTTGGACTCATCAAATCTATGATACATAAAAACATTAGCACCACTTTCATTTAAAGTTTCTGCTAATAAATTATTTAAAAAAATAAAATAAAAGTAAATAAAATATAGTATAATATTTCTAAGTTTAAATAATTGCATAATTGTATAAAAATTTTATTTAATAGTTTGTTCAATCATAAACCTAAGTACAAAGATAATCAATTATATGATATTACTAATAGACTGCTCAAAAGGTTTACACCTAATTCTTGGAAATAAGAAAAAAATTATTGCAACCTCTTTTAAACCAAGGTTAAAAAAAGTTTCTGAGTGCTTAGTTTTAGAAATAGAAAATTTACTTAAAAGTAATAGTAAAGACTATAAAAATATAACAAAAATAATCGCAATTAATGGACCAGGAAGTTTTACTGGCATTAGAACAAGTGTAACTGTAGCAAAAGTTTTAGGTCTTACACTCAATATACCTGTCTGTGGTATATCATTATTCGATCTCATGCTTATGCAGCATAGAAACATTAAAACTAATAGCGATCAAAAATTTTTTATACATTTAAATGATGAAAGATTTTTTGTTCAAGATATATATAAATCAGGAAAAAAATCTGAAGTTAGTATTATGAATTTTAAAGCAGAATTATTATTAGATTTTAGAAATTTTCAGATTGTTTCAATGGATAATAAGGTAGTCAAATCATTGAGAACAATTCGCAATGATAACCAAAAACATAATATATTTATTTATAATGATATATTTTTCAAGAGTTTTGATATTTTAGTTAATTTGTCAGAAAAAAAATATGTTCCAAATCCAATCTATGTTAAAACATTCTGATAATGATTAATTTAAAAAAAATATGCCAAGATAAAGGTCTAAGAATGACCGATCAGAGAAACACTATTGCAGATATTATTTCCGAATTGGGGGGACATCCAGCGGGACATCCAGACGTAAACTTAATTTATATGAAGGCCTCAGAAAAAGATAATAATATTAGTATTGCGACTGTATATAGAACAGTAAAATTATTTGAAGAATACAGTGTTATTGAAAAACATGATTTTAAAGATGGTCGATCACGTTATGAACCTATTCAAGATTCTAACCATGATCACTTAATTGATATTGACAGTGGTGAAGTATATGAGTTTTCCAATACTGAAATTGAGTCTATCCAAAAAAAAATTGCAGATGAGCTTGGCTTTGAGTTAGTAGATCACAGACTAGAATTATATGGAAAAAAAATTAATAAATAAAAATATTAATTATTGATCTTAATGAAATTCATCAGCCTTATATTATCATTATCAGTTATTATTATTTTAATACTATTGATATTACCTATTCAAATTATTTTAAATATTTTTAACTTAAGACTTAAGTACACTGCCCCATATTATTTTTTCAAATTATTAAATTATTTTATGGGAGTAAATATCGAATTAGATCAAGAAAGTCTAAACCATTTAAGAAATAAAAATGATGTGGGAAATTTATATGTTTCAAATCATGTTTCCTTCTTTGATATAACAACAATAGGCTCTTTAATTAAATCAAGTTTTATTGCCAAAAAAGAAGTTAAAGCTATGGGCATATTTGGTTTGTTAGCAGTTTTGAATAACACATTTTTTATTGATAATACTAAGGCTATAAAGGCATTAGGATACTCTAATGACATTCAAAAAAAACTTTTAAAAGGTCAAAATTTAATTCTTTTTCCTGAAGGTACTACATCAGATGGAAGTAGTATTAGATCTTTCAAATCATCTTTTTTTGAATCAGCTAATTCAAAATATATTTGCCCTAATTCAGGTGAAGAAAAATATATAAGAGTTCAACCGATCACTCTAAGTTATTTAAAGAAAAGTGGACTACCCATGGGCACGGCCATCCGTCGAGAAGTTGCCTGGATTGGAGACAACAGCTCGATAATTGAGATAATGAAAAACTATTTAATGTCAGCAAATGTAAGTATAAGTATAAAAATTCATGATCCAGTAACTATAGATGATTTTGGTGACAGAAAAAAATTAAGTGCTCATTGTGAAGACACAATTCTTACAAGTTTAACAGATACACTTCATGCCACCGCATCATGACCAATAAATCTTTTTTTATAAAGTCTTATGGCTGTCAAATGAATGAATATGATAGTGAAAAAATAACCTCATTACTTTTAAAAGATGGTTATTCCAATAGCAATGATATTAATGAAGCTGATTTAATTGTTTTTAATACATGTAACATTAGAGATAAAGCAGCTCAAAAAGTTTATTCAGATATAGGAAGAGTAACAAAAAAAAATAGCGATAAGACAATTGCTTTAGTAGGCTGTGTTGCCCAAGCTGAAAATGAAGAAATTTTTAAAAAAAACAAATATGTTGATATTGTTCTAGGGCCTCAGAGTTATCATTTACTACCTAAAATGATTGACGCACATAATGAATATCAAAAGAAACAAATTAATACTGATTTTATCATTAATGAAAAATTTGATTTTATTCATGAGGAAAAAAGCCCTAAGGGAGTTTCATCTTATATAACTATACAAGAAGGGTGCGATAAATTTTGTGCTTTTTGTGTAGTGCCTTTTACCAGAGGACCAGAATATTCTCGTTCAGTCATAAATATTGTTGAGGAAACAAAATCATTATTAAATCGTGGTACTAGAGAGATTGTTTTGCTTGGACAAAACGTAAATGCTTATAGCTATACTGATGAAAGGAGCATGACTTATAACATCTCTAAACTTATAGACGAAATAAGTAAATTAGATGATGTCAAAAGAATAAGATATACAACCTCACATCCTAATAATATGGACCATGAACTAATGAGGCTACATGGCTCAAATGAGAAACTAATGCCATTTTTACATTTACCAGTCCAGTCTGGCTCAAATGAAATACTTAAAAATATGAATAGAAAATATACTGTTGATGAATACAAAAAAATTATTGATAACTTAAAAGATTGTTGTCCAAATATTGAAATATCATCTGATTTTATCATTGGATTTCCTGGTGAAACTGAAAAAGATTTTCAAGAGACATTAAATTTAATTGATTATGTTCAATTTAAACAATCATATTCTTTTATATATAGTGAAAGGCCAGGAACAAAAGCGGCAACTATAGAAGATATTACTCCTATAGAAGAAAAAAAGAATCGCCTAAGCATTCTTCAAAAGAAATTAGAAGGCATTCAATTAAAATTTAATACATCATTTTGTAATACAAATATATCAAATGTCCTTATAGAAAATCAAAGCCAAAGTAATCCAGAATATTATTTTGGAAGAAGCACATTTTTACAGCCAGTTTATGTAAAAGCTAAAAACTTAGTGGTTGGTGATATTGTGCCCATTGGAATTGAAACTTGCAATCATAAGAGTTTATATGGTACAATTTCTCATTAAATGATTAATAAGAATTGAACAAAACTCTAAACAATAAATCAAACCTAACTTCTTCAGGCGATAGCAATTCCACCATTGTAAATTTAGATAATTCACTAATTGTAGAAATACTTGGAATTAATAATGAAAATCTGGATTATTGTGAAAAAAAAATAAAAGTTAAAATTTTACAAAAAGGTAATATCATTATTATTAATGGTAATAAAAAGAGTAGATACATAGTAAGAAATACAATAATTAAAATGTCTGATGAATTAAAAAATGCTGATCAAAGTAAACATTCCAGCTTTCAGGAAATATTTAATATGGAAATAAATAGTAATTTAGAGAGCGAAAATATTCAAAATTTTACTGTTGCCAAGACAGGAAAGTCTTCTGTAGTAGGTAAAACAATAAAGCAAAATGAATACCTTGAATATCTACACTCAAAACAAATTGTTTTTGGAATAGGCCCAGCTGGTACAGGTAAAACATACTTGGCAGTAGCTGCAGCAGTTGCACAATTACTTGAAGGAAAATATGATAGAATTATTTTATCAAGGCCAGCCGTAGAAGCTGGAGAAAAGCTTGGTTTTTTACCTGGTGATATTAAAGAAAAAGTAGACCCTTATCTGAGGCCTTTTTATGATGCTATTTATGAATTACTTCCAATGGATGAAGCACTTAGAAAAATACAATCTTCAATGATCGAAATAGCTCCTTTAGCTTTCATGCGAGGAAGAACTTTAAATAATGCATTTGTAATTTTAGATGAGGCACAAAATGCAACAAGCACACAGATAAAAATGTTTTTAACAAGGTGTGGTAAGAATTCAAGAATGGTAGTCAATGGAGATCCTTCGCAAGTAGACTTGCCAAAACATATTGGATCTGGATTGATTGACTCAATGCAAGCATTGGAACAGTTGTCAGAAGCTGGAATAACTAATTTTTCTAAAAAAGATATTGTAAGAGATGAGATTGTTTCAAAAATAATTGATGCTTATGAAAATCACAATAAACTAAAATCGGATCTTATAAGTTCCTATGATGGTTAATTTAGATTTTTCAGTTTTAGACAATAAATGGAATGAAACGTTACCAAATTTTAAAAAAGTAATAAAAAAAGCTTCAAATCACGTATTTGATGAATTAATACAATTTAAAAATAAGGATTATGAGATTAGTTTCTTAATGGTAAACAATGACTATATTAAAGAATTAAATGCAAATTATAGATCTAAAGATAGCGCAACTAATGTATTATCATTCCCAATGATGGATGGTAATTCACTTCAACATGAAAATATATTAGGAGATATTGTTATATCAATTGATAAAATATTAAGTGAGTCACTTGACCAAAAAATAGATACATACAAATATCTATCAAAAATATCTATACATGGAATATTGCATCTTTTAGGATATGATCATGTTTTAGATAATGATTATATGGTCATGAATCAACTCGAAGAAAAAATAATAAACAAAATTAAATGATAAAAAATTTTCTTAGCAAATTTATTTATAAAAGTTCTTTAGATAAAACTAATCTTAAGGAAGATTTAGAAACCGTATTAGATAATAAATCTAATAATACTGATGGAATCTCTAAGCAAGAAAGAGTTATGCTTATGAATATTCTTAAGATAGATGAAATTTTAGCAAGAGATATAATGATTCCAAGAGCTGAAATCATTGCACTTGAAGAGAGTATTTCTTTTGATGAGGCAATTAAAATATTTGTTGAAGGTGCCCACTCAAGAATACCAATTTATAATGAACAACTAGATAATATAACAGGAATGTTACATATAAAAGACTTAGTAAAATATCAAACTGAAAATGATATTAAGAGTAATTTTATAGATAGTATAAAAAAAGATATTTTACATATTCCTCCATCAATGCCAGCTTTAGACCTACTAATAAAAATGCAATTAACCAGACTTCATATGGGTGTTGTAATAGATGAGTATGGCGGTGTGGATGGACTTATAACAATTGAGGATGTAATTGAAGAAATTACTGGTGAGATAGAAGATGAACACGATGATAAAGATATATCAATGTTTGTTAAACTTAGTCCAAACACATTTGAAGCTAATGCGCGTTTATCTATTGCAGAGCTAGAAAAAATATCACAAATACAACTTATCAATGAAGATGATGACACTGATACTATTGGTGGGTTAGTTGCTACCGTTGCAGGCAGAGTTCCTCAGCGAGGAGAAATTATTAAACATGATTCAGGAATAGTTTTTACAATACTTGATGCTGATCCAAGAAGAATTAAAACGATAAAAATATCACTACCAAAATAAATGCTATTGCAATTATTTAAACTCCAATCAAAAAAATATTTCTATTTTAGCTCTTTTTTATTAGGGGTAATTTTGTCTTTAGGATTTGATCCTTATAACATTCCTTTTATCTCCTTATTAGTTGTAGGATTACTTTTTAAGTTAAATGAACATTTTTTCATCAAATATAATTATTCTTATCAAGGCTTTTTCCTAATTGGACTGACTTTTGGTTTTGGTTTTTTTATTTCTAGTACCTACTGGATTTCAAATGCCTTAATTGTTTATGGTGGTAACACTAAATTTTTATTACCTTTTTCTATTATCTTATTGCCACTAGTTCTTGGTCTTTTTTATGGAGTGATGCAGTTGTTTAACTGTTTTTTTTGGAACAATAGCAACGCAAAAATTTTTTATTTCACAGTTTTTTGGATTATATTTGAACTTTTAAGAAGTTGTTTATTCACAGGACTTCCATGGAACTTAATCTGCTATAGTTGGTCTTGGTCTACAAATTTTATTCAAGTTTTGTCGTTAATTGGTCCCTACGGTCTTGGTGCAATGTCAGTATTTTGTTCATGTGCAATTTTTTCTATAAAAAAAAAGCAATCAAACATCATTATAGCTGTATTAGGAATTATGATTTTATTTTTAGTAAATTTATACGGAACTAAAAGAATTGAAAACTACAAAGAAACCTATCTTGATAATTTTGATGTAAGAATAGTTGGTACATATATTAATCAAGATAAAAAATGGTCAGAAAGTACAAGAGCTATAATCAATGAGATGTTGTCAGAAAATAGTTTAACTATAATTCCAGAAACAATGGCTGGATTAAAGCTACTGAAGGGAAAAAACTTGCTACAAGGTTATTTAAGAAATGAAGGAACTAAATATTATAATTCCATTGATTATAATGGATCTACATACGACAAAAAACATTTAGTTCCATTTGGTGAATATATTCCATTTTCTAATTTTATTAATCAAACTCCACTATCTAAGTATTTTAATACTACCTCTTTATCAAAAGGTGAAGCTAAGAACTTCCCATCTAATATTGTTCCCTTAATTTGCTATGAAGGTATCTTTCCTAATTTTGTTAAGCTTAACAGAAAAATCGGGGCAAAATTATTAGTTAATATAACTAATGATTCCTGGTTTGGAAAAAAAACTGGACCCAAGCAGCATTTTACTCATGTAAAATTTAGAGCTATAGAGGAGGGACTTCCATTAATTAGGTCGAGTAATATGGGCTTTTCCGGCCTTATAAATCCACTAGGTTCAATAGTTAGCCAAGTAGAGCTAGAAAGCAATTCCTATGTAGATGTTAAGATACCAAAAGGAGTAAATACCTTCTATTCAATATACAGGTATAATATTATTTATTTTTTAATAGCGTTATTTTTGATAATTGGATATTTTACACAAATATTATTTAATAAGAGCAAAGTATAGATAACATGAGTGAAGAATTTTTATTTACCAGTGAATCAGTCTCAGAAGGTCATCCAGATAAAGTTTCAGATATAGTATCCGATTCAATTGTTGATGATTTTATGAGTCAATCAAACCCTGAAAATGCAAGAGTTGCTGTTGAAACTTTAGTGACAACAAATAAAATAGTAGTAGCTGGAGAAGTTCGTGGTCCAGAAAACTATAATTGTAAGTACGAAGAGTTGGCAAGAAATGCTGTTAAAGAGATTGGATATGAACAAAGTGGATTTCATTGGAAAGATTTATCTTTTGAGTCTTATGTTCATAGTCAATCTGCTGACATAGCTCAAGGAGTAGATTCTTCTGATAGTAAAGACCAAGGAGCTGGTGATCAGGGAATAATGTTTGGTTATGCATGCAAAGAAACACCTAGTTTAATGCCTGCACCAATTTATTATTCTCATTTGATCTTACAGAACCTTGCAAAAGCAAGAAAAGAAAAATCAATTAGTGGAATTCAACCTGATTCTAAAAGCCAGGTTACATTAAAGTATATTGATGGTCAGCCTACTGCATGCACATCAGTTGTAGTTTCAACTCAGCATGATGAAGGCCTATCTTCTGAAGATATAAAAGCAATTGTTATGCCTTTTATAACTAATGCTATGCCAAGCGAGTGGCTATCAAAGGATACTGATTATCATATTAATCCAACTGGGAAATTTGTGATAGGTGGTCCTGATGGTGATACCGGCTTAACAGGTAGAAAAATTATTGTTGATACTTATGGTGGAGCTGCACCACATGGTGGAGGAGCTTTTTCAGGAAAGGATCCAACTAAAGTAGATAGATCAGCAGCCTATATAACTAGATATTTAGCAAAAAATATTGTTGCCTCAGGTATTGCTGAAAAATGTTTATTGCAAATTGCTTATGCAATTGGCGTAGCTGAGCCAATTTCAATTTATGCTAACACTTATGGAACATCTAATATAGATGAGGCTAAACTTATTAAGTCTGTCAGAGAGATTGTTGACTTAACACCACGTGGTATAAGAGATCATTTAAAATTAAATCAGCCAATATATAAAAGATCAGCTGCTTATGGTCACTTTGGAAGAGAGCCAGATTCAGATGGTGGATTTTCTTGGGAAAAATTAGATATAGTTGATGAACTAAAAAATATTTAGTTTTGTTATTTGAACTAAAAGAATCGTTTCCAGCTTACTATAGATACTATGGTAGAAGAATTGCCAAAAGATTATCACCTTCACTAAATAAAATATTTGAAAATAGTTATAAAAAATTTTCTATTGATGAAGATGTACTCAAAATAATCTCAGATAAGAAAGCTGATAAAAAATATATTTTAAATCAAGATTTTAAAAAACAGATAATTGAAATAGGCTTTGGAGATGGTGATCATCTGCTTTCACAGGCACAAGGTAATAAAGATATTCATTATATAGGATGTGAAGTTTTTGTTAATGGACTGGGCAAGGTATTAAAAAATATTATAGATTTAAATTTAGAAAATATTAAGCTGTGCGGTCTAAACTGTTTATATTTGCTAAATAGTTTAGAAAATTCCTCTATCGATCAAATCTTTATTATTAATCCTGATCCATGGGAAAAGAAAAGGCACTTCAAAAGGAGACTTATAAATAAAGAGTTTATTTCATTACTTTACAAAAAAATAAAAAAAGGTGGAAATGTGATGATAACCACAGACTCATCCTCATATTATAATTACATATCAGAAATTTCAAAAAGTAAGGAAATAGAGTTTGAAAAAATTCAAGAAAATCAATTAAACCCAGGTGATATACTTTACGATATATCCAAATATCAAAAAAAAGGGATATATAAGGGGCGAAAAATTCACTTAGTTGAACTAAGTAAAATATAAACCATTGAAATATATAGTATTTTTATACTCTTGATTTATAAAATACGACTGTGTATAAGTCACTATACATTTTAGTAAAATTCAAAAGTGGGTTTAGCCCACTTTTTTTTTAGATAACGTTCAAGGTAAATATAATAATGGTAAGTGCTAATAAAATTGAAATATTAAGAATTGCAGAAGCTGTTGCGCAGGAAAAAATGATTGATACAGAAATTGTTATTTCTGCATTGGAAGAAGCAATGGTAAAAGCAGCAAAAAATAGCTATGGCGAAGAAAATGATGTTTTTGCAGAAATAGATACTGAAACTGGTCAAATTTCACTATCAAGAAAAATGTTAGTTGTTGAAGATGTTCAAAATAAATTCTCAGAGATTTCACTTAAAGACGCTCAAGCAATCAATTCAGTAGCTGAGATAGGCGATGAATTATTAGACCCACTTCCTCCTTTAGATTTTGGAAGAGTTGCAGCTCAGGCTGCCAAGCAAGTTATAACTTCTAAAGTTAGAGAAGCAGAACGTGCGCGACAATATGACGAATTTAAAGATAAGATTGGTCAAATAGTAAATGGAATAGTTAAAAGAACTGAATTTGGAAATATTATTTTAGACCTAGGAAAGGCTGAAGGAATAATAAAAAGAGATCAGGGCATTCCAAGAGAAAGTTTAAGAAATGGCGATAGAGTTAAGGCATACATATATGAAGTAAAATCTGAAACTAAAGGACCACAAATTTTCTTATCACGAGCACATCCACAATTTATGTCGATGTTGTTTACTCAAGAAGTTCCAGAGATTTATGATGGCATTATAGAAATAAAAAAAGTTGCCAGAGATCCTGGAAGTAGAGCTAAAATAGCAGTTTCCACAAATGATGGCTCTATAGATCCTGTAGGTGCATGTGTAGGAATGCGTGGAAGCAGAGTTCAAGCTGTTGTGAATGAATTACAAGGTGAAAAAATAGATATTATTAATTGGTCTGAAAATTTGCCAAATCTGGCAATTGCTTCATTAGCGCCTGCAGAGGTATTAAAAGTAGTTTTAGATGAGGAACAAAATAAAATTGAAGTTGTAGTTGATGAGTCTCATCTAAGCTTAGCAATTGGTAGAAGAGGACAAAATGTTAAACTTGCTTCTGAGCTGACTGGTTTTGAAATTGATATTTTAACTGAAGCTGAAGAATCGACAAAAAGACAAGCAGATTTTTCTGAAAAAACTAACATGATTGTTGACGCTATTGATGTAGATGAAACTTTGGCACAATTATTAGTAAGTGAAGGCTTTACTTCCATTGAAGAAATCGCTGGAACAGATAAAACTGAATTTTCAAGTATAGAAGGTTTTGATGAAGAAATTGTTGATGAATTAGTTAATAGATCAACACAATACCTTGAAAAAACTGAGGAAGAAAATAATAAAATTTTGAGTGATTTAAAAGTTGAAGATAAATTTATTGAATTTTGGCAGTTAAACTCATCAATGTTAGTTGCTATAGCTAGAAATGAAATAATTACACTTGATGATTTCGCAGGGTTAACAACAGACGATCTTATTGGATATTATGAAGATAAGCATGACAAAAATAGTAGAGTAAGTGGAATGCTTGACGGTTTTAGCTTAACAAGAGATGAGGCTGATCAATTAATATTAGAAGCAAGGAAAATATGGCTTAATTAATAGCTATATAAAAATTAAAAATGGTAGAAGATACAAAAAACACCACCAAGAAAAAAACCTTAAGCCTTAAACTTGGTTCTTCAATTAAATCTAATCCAACTAGAAGTTTTGAATCTGGTTCAACTGTAATTGTTGAACGTAAACGTGCTAGAAAAAATATTTTTTCTACACCAGAAAATGACATTCAAGAAAAAAAACCTGTACAAAATTTAGAAACAAAAGAAATAGATGAACCTAAAAAAGATATTGAAGTATCAGAAATAAAAAAATCTGGTAAAATCTTAAAAAGACTTTCCAAAGAAGAGCAAAAAAAATTACTAGAAGCTAAAAATGCAGCTGATAAAAAAGATGTTTTAAAGGAAATTGGTGGCATTGTTAACCAACAGTCTGAAGAGATAAAAAATGAGCCTGAAATTATTGCAAAAGAAGAAGTAGATGAGCAGAGTAAAATTAACGAAGCTGCTTCTAAGCCAACTTTAATTGAAACTGAATCAATTGATGATCAAAAAGATAAGAAAAAACCTAGTACTGGTTTTGGAAGAAAAAATCTTAGAGAAAGAAAGGTTACGATTGTTACAGCTCTTTCTGGAATGGATGAACGAACTAGAAGTTTAGCTGCATATAAAAGATCTAAACAGAAATCAAAAAAAAATATATCCAATAATGATCCTCAACAAAAGATTATTAGAGAAGTTAATATACCTGAGCACGTAACCGTAAAAGATTTAGCCATTAAGATGGCTGAAAAATCTGGGGATGTAATTAAGTCATTAATGAAAATGGGTATGATGGCAACTATTAATGAAACTTTAGATGCTGATACAGCTGAGTTAATTGTAACTGAGTTTGGGCATAAATTTAAAAGAGAAAATGTTGAGGAATTAGAAAAAGATCTTATTTCACATAATGATGATGCTACTAAAGATTCTACAAGACCTCCAATTGTAACTATTATGGGTCACGTTGATCATGGAAAAACTTCTTTACTAGATAAACTAAGAAATTCAAATATTGTTTCTGGAGAAAGTGGTGGTATTACCCAGCATATTGGAGCTTATCAAATTACACATAATGAAAAGAAAATTACTTTTATTGATACACCTGGACATGCCGCATTTACAGAAATGCGAGCTAGAGGAGCAAATGTTACAGATATTATAATACTAATAGTTGCTGCTGATGATGGAGTAATGCCACAAACCCAGGAGGCAATTTCTCATGCAAAGTCAGCAAATGTTCCAATCATCGTTGCTATAAATAAATGTGATAAACCAGAAGCTGATCCAAAAAAAATTAAAGAACAATTATTATCAGAAGAAATTATAGTTGAAGAATTATCAGGCGATGTCCAGTGTGTAGAAATCTCTGCTGAAACAGGCATGAATTTTGATAAACTTCTTGAGTCAATTGTTTTGCAAAGTGAATTAGCAGATTTGAAAGCTAATAATCAAACATATGCAGAGGGAAGTGTAATTGAAGCAAATGTAGACAAAGGTAGAGGAGTAATCTCCAATATTATAATCACAAATGGTTGTTTAAAAGTTGGAGATATTGCCGTTGCTGGCTCTGAATATGGAAGAGTAAGAGCTATACTTGATGATCAAGGAAAAAATTTAAAAGAAGCATTGCCATCATCACCGATTCAAATGTTAGGACTAGGTAATGCGCCTTTGGCAGGAGACAGCTTTGTAATTGTTGATAGTGAAAAAAAAGCTCTAGAGTTAATAAATATTAGAAAAGAAATTTATAAAGCAAAAACTCAACCAAAAGGTGTTAAAACTTTTGATAATGAAACAGCATTTAATTTTGTAAATCAAAGCAAAGAACTTGTTGAAATAGTGCTTAAGTCAGATACGCGTGGCTCTACAGAAGCTATTGTTAATCAAATTAATAAAATTGCGAGCGATAAAGTAAATATTAATGTAATTCATTCTGGTGTTGGACTTATTAATGAAAGTGATGTTGCTTTGGCTGCAGCCTCAAATGCATTATTGGTTTCATTTAATACCTCGGCTACAAAGGAAGCAAAACTTAAAGCAAAAGTGAATAAAACGAATATTGCAGATTTTTCAATAATTTATGAGCTTATAACTTATGTGTCTGACTATGCCACCGGACAGCTAAAACCAGAGATTAAAGAAAATTACTTAGGTAAGGCAGAAATACTTAAAGTATTCAAAGTGTCTAAAGTAGGCTCTGTTGCAGGATGTATGGTAACTGACGGTGTTATAGAAAAAGGGGCAAATGCAAGAATATTAAGAGATACCAGTTCAATTTATGAAGGCAAAATTGTTACATTAATGAGAGAAAAAAATGAAGCAAAGGATGTTAATGTTGGTACTGAGTGTGGCATCGGCTTAAAAGAATTTAATGAATATAAAGAGGGTGATATTATCGAAGTATTTAATGTTGAAGAAGTATCTCAATCATTGTGATAATAAAAAAAAAGTACAATCAATCTAATCGCCACTTTAAAGTTACTGAAAATATTAAAAAATCCATTAGTGAAATACTGTTAAGGAATGAACTACCGATTGAATCAAGTCTTAATTTTCCACTTACAGTTATAGAAGTTAAAATGAGTGATGATATTAGGCATGCCTATGTATATATAAGTACTCATGAAAAACTAGAAGAAAAAGAAGTACTTCAAAAATTAAAAGACTCTAGCCATTATATCGCAAAAGAAATGAACAAGCTTGTAAGTATGAAATTCTTGCCAAAATTAATTTTTAGATTTGATAAAACTTCAAAAAATTATGAAAAAATTGCCGAACTACTAAATAGTGAAAAAGTGCAAGAAGATCTAAAAAAATAAATGATAGAAAATAAGATGGATGGATGGCTTTTCATTGATAAGCCAATTGGTATATCGTCATTTTCAGTAATTAGAAAAATTAGAAGAACATTAAATATTAAAAAAATTGGTCACGCTGGAACACTTGATCCTTTTGCAACAGGTGCATTAGGTATAGCTATTGGCGAAGCTACAAAATCTATTGATTATATTAGCAGTATAAAAGAGTACGAATTTAATATTACGTTTGGCGAATCTAAAACAACAGAAGACCTAGAAGGTGAAACTTTAGAACGGACTAATAAAATTCCAAATGAAAATGATATAAAAAATATATTAGATAACTTTACAGGTATAATTGATCAACATCCTCCCAAACATTCATCTATCAAAATTAATGGTCAAAGGTCTTACAAACTAGCTCGTAAAGACATAAATTTTAAAACTAAATCTAGAAAAGTAACTATCTATGAAATCAATCATATTAAACAACTTAATAATTATACCCATAAACTAAGAGTGAAATGTTCATCTGGGACGTATATAAGATCTTTAGGGAGAGATATTGCATTAAGATTAAATTCATTAGGCTATATCTCATTTTTAAGAAGAACTAAAATTTCAAAAATTGATGAAAAAGGTATTATTTCACTAGATAAATTCTTGGAATTAGTACATATTGGCAATCATTTCAAAATGGTATTGCCAATTGAAAGTGTACTGGACGACATCCCGGCGGTATATCTCAAAAAGGAAAATGCTATTAAGTTTAGAAATGGTCAAGTAATAAGTCTTTTTGATAAATTTAGCGATGTAAACACACTACTAGTTTACAAAGAAAAAAAAATACTTGGGCTTGGTAAGATTGAAAGTGGCACATTAGTGCCAATTAGGATGTTTAATATATAACAAAAAAAGGAATAGAGATGTCGATTAATAAGGAAAAAAAAACAGAAATTATAAATAATTTCGCAAGAGGCGATGCTGATACAGGATCTCCTGAAGTTCAAGTAGCAATATTAACCGAAAGAATATCCAATTTAACTGGGCACTTTCAAACACATAAAAAAGATAACCATTCAAGAACTGGATTAATGAGACTTATTAATCAAAGAAAAACATTGCTTGCATATCTTAAGAAAACTAACACCGCTTCATACGAAACATTAATCGATAAGCTTGGTTTAAGAAAATAATATAAATAATAAATTTAATTGAAAAAGGAAAAAATAATGAGTGAGTCAATCTCAAGAGAGATCCAATGGGGAAAAGATAAATTAATAATTGAAACTGGAAAAGTTGCTA